>CEUZ01291422.1_pt1 | contig 15691 bp, 14 predicted proteins | sample 361511 | NCBI WGS metagenome assembly CEUZ01 (sample SAMEA2622822, study PRJEB7988) | marine metagenome | biome: marine biome (ENVO:00000447); feature: surface water layer (ENVO:00002042); material: "saline water (ENVO:00002010), including plankton (ENVO:xxxxxxxx)" | depth 5 m
CCTGCCTGTGGCCGCAGGCATTGGCGGCGGGTCAAGCGATGCCGCCGCGTGCATTCACGCCTTAGCGCAGTTTTGGGGCATCACCGACATGCCAGATGGCCTTGATACGATGCTGTTAGCGCTTGGCGCGGATGTGCCAGCCTGCTTTGCGGGAAAGGGCATTTATATGCGCGGCATTGGTGAGGACATCACTCCATTAGATACGCCATTGCCTGATCTGCACGCCGTTTTAATTAACCCGAATGTGCCCTGCCCTACACCGCCTATTTTCAAGGCATTGCATGCCAGTGACTTTTCAGGGCGCGCCGCAAACGCCCCGCGCGCCTTTGATGATACGCGCGCTTTGGTGCATTTTTTATCACGTCAAGGCAATGACCTGACCCGCGCAGCACGTGATCATGTGCCCGTTATTCGTGATGTTCTCTTCGCCTTACAAAAGACGCAAAATTGCGCCATTACGCGCATGTCAGGATCAGGTCCGACGTGTTTTGGTCTGTATTATGATCATGCCTCTGCCGCGCAAGCCGCAAAAATGCTAAGCGCGGCACATCCAAAATGGTGGGTGCGCAATAGCTCTTTAAGGTAAGTCTGCGCAGCAAACCTTACGGTTTTTTATGTTACTGAAAAATATCTTGCAGGAATTGCGCGCCTGATTGCACGCCAGCCTCGTCAATCGAGTGTCCTAAACCCGGCGTTGTATGCCCTGATACGTCAAAACCTGCCTTGGTGAGAACATCACGCGCATTGTGATAGCCAGATACGGATACAACCTCGTCCGCCTGCCCATGGATCAAACGGATTGGCGGCTTTTCAAATTCATCAGGGTCTTGCAGCAGCCCTTCTTCGCCAAATAATGCACCAGAATACCCAACAACGCCTGCGATCTTTTCATCAAGGCGCGGCGCAGTATACAGGCTCATCATCGAGCCTTGTGAAAACCCAACCAATGCCGTTTTTGATAGCGACAAGCCAAAACGCTCTGCTTGCTGCTTAACGAAGGCGGTTAAAATTGGAAAGGCAATTTCAATGCCTGCCTGAATATTCTCGGGATCACGGCTTAGCAGGCTGAACCATTGATAGCCTACAGGCGCCATATCACAGTCAAACGGCGCGTCAGGTGAGATAAACAAGGTATCAGGCAAGCCTTGCGCCCAATACGGCGCCAAGGAAATTAAATCCTGCCCATTCGACCCAAGGCCGTGCAACAAAAAGACAATGTTTTTCGGGTTTGTTGTATTTCCGAATTCATAAAAGTTTTTAATCTCGTTCATCAGTTATCCTGTAAAATTACGGTCATGGTGGATGGCCGGCAGGTTGGTGCGGCACGTTTCAACATCTTTTAAATCGATAATCGCGTCAATAAAGCCAACCTCATCACCGATTTTTGCCAAAATACCGCCCCATGGCCCGATAATCATTGAGTGACCATAGGTACTGCGATCGCCGGGGTGGCTTCCGGTTTGACCAGATGCCAAAACAAAACTGCCCGTTTCAATGGCGCGGGCACGCAATAAGACCTCCCAGTGCGCGCAGCCCGTCGTCACAGCAAAAGCCGCAGGGACGACCATAATTTGCGCCCCGTCATGGGCTAGCTTACGATAGAGATGCGCAAAACGCAGATCGTAACAAATGCTCATCCCGATTTTTGCCCAAGGCGTTTGTACGGATACGGCGCGATCTCCTGGCGCGTAGTGGGCACTTTCGCGATATGTTTCGCCATGTTCAAACTGCGCATCAAACAAATGAATTTTATCATATTGCGCGGCTATTTTTCCTTGATCATCAATCATATAACTACGATTGCGCAGCTTTTCGATATCAGGATCGTGAACAACCAGTGATCCAATCACCAACCATACACCCAATTCTTTGGCCAAGGATTGTAAATGCGCCAGTGCCTCGTGCGAGGCTTGCTCTTGCGCTCTATCCAGTCGTTTTTGCGTTGGCCAAACCATCACGTCACTGCACTCAGGCGTGACGATGAATTGCGCGCCCTTGGCAGCGGCGGCGCGCATTTGCTCCGCCAGCGTATCAAGGTTCCGTGCAAGATTATCATCATGATTAACCTGCAGGCAGGCAACGTGAAGTTTGCTCATCGCATTAATCTGCAAGTTTAGGGTCTAATTTGCCCGCTTTATCCAGCGCAGACACCGCATCAAAGCCGCCAATATGCTCATCATTGATAAAGATTTGTGGCACAGTGCGCAGACCGCCGGCCTTTTTCACTAGGGCAATGCGCGCGTCGTCATCGCCACTGACATCAATCTCTTCGTATGCAACGCCTTTACCGTCGAACAAAGCTTTGGCGTGTTTGCAATATGGGCAGTAATCTGCGGTGTAAATTTCTACTTTTGCCATTTTAAAATACTCTCTTGGTTATGTTTCTGACATTTTGACTTTTGCTATAGTAAGAATATGGACTGATGACACTCCGTTTTCCAGCAGAATTTTGGTACATTCGCGCACGGTGGCCCCAGTTGTGTATACATCGTCGATTAAGGCAATGCGTTTCCCTTGCAAGAGCGCCGCACGTTTAGGCGTGATATCAAAGGCGCCGCTGACATTATGCGCGCGGTCCTGCGGCGAGAGATGCCCTTGTGATCTGGTATTGCGCCTGCGCCGCAGTGCATCCACGCATACAGGAACGCCTGCATGACGCCCTAAATCCTGCGCCAGTAAGGCGGCCTGATTATATCGGCGCGCGACCAAACGCCAATAATGCAGGGGCACTGGCACGATCAAGTCAACGTGCGGCAAAATATCCTGCCCTGCGCGCAACAGCCACGGCGTAAAAACACTGAGCGCATGTGTGCGGTCGCCATGCTTGAACCCCAAAATCAAATCCCGCGCAGCGTCACTATATGTGACGGCGCTGCGGGCGCTTTGGTATGGGGGCGGATAATCCGTGCAGCGCGCGCACAGCGTTTTATCTTCGATATGATAGTCAAAGGGCACGCCGCACCGATCACACATGGGCGCGGAAATAAATGCAATATCGCGCCAGATATGCGGCGCAAGCATGCCTTGGTCGCTGACGATGTCGCCAGACACGACGCAGCGCGGCGGTAAAACCGTATCAAGGACATTGCGCCCTAGCGCCTGCAAAACTGTTCTTGGATTTATCATCGTTTCTATGCTATAGCATGGCGGTTATGGCAAGCACAACCAACGATACAAGCGCTCTTGACGCTGATAAGCCCCGCCTGCAGGATTTTCTTGCCCAGCGCGATGCATTACTGCGCGAGCATAATATCAGCCCTGAAGCCATGCGCGAGGCATGGTTTATCATGGCACATATGGTTTTGGATGATGACGCGCATATTGTGCACATGGGATGCAAAAGCGGCGAAATCACCTTTGCTATGGCGGCGCTTTACCCCCATTTAAACTTTACGGGTTTAGACAAGGATAAGCGCAAGATTACCAAGGCGAATGCCAAATATGAACTGGATAATCTGGACTTTAAAATCGGGGATGCGACCAGCGGCCTGTTTGGCAACAACAGTCTTGATGCCGTCATTGATTCCAACTTCCTGCATATTATCTATTCTGGGTCTGATTATAACGAGCATATTGTCACCGAAACATTGGCGGCGCATCACCGCATGTTAAAGGTTGGCGGACAAATCTTTATGCGTGATTTCGCCCGCCCTCCGCCTGAAGAATATGTTTTGCTTGAGCTTCCCGACGAAGAAAGCCCCAGTGATGATTTGATGGATTTATGCGATGCGGATTTGCTGCTTTGGTATTCAGAAAATGCCCGCCAAAGCCGTGACCCTGGATTAGGAGGTTTCTTTTTAGAAGAACTGCCCGCAACCACAGAAGGCACTCGTCTTTTCCGCCTGCTTCATAAGTGGGCCTATGAATTTATCATGCGCAAAGATGAACGCGAAGAATGGGAAAATGATCTTCCGATGGAGTATACATTTTTCACGGCGCGTGAAATGCGAAAATCCCTTCGTTCGCTTGGGATGAGGGTTATTTATGCGACCTCGCAAAATGATGAAGACATTGTACGCGAACGGTTTGAAGGGCGCTTTCGTTTATACAAAGACGACGGCACGCCGATGGATTACCCGTCCCTGTCTTATTTGACAATCGGCGTAAAAGTGAACGAGCGTGAGAGCCTTAACATCGTTGAGCGCCGCCCGTCTAAAACCGACAACAGCACAATAAAAATCAGAACGATGCGTAACGATAGCGATGGATCGCTGCGTGACGTTGCCTACCGCGACATTACGCCAGCCGAAATCTTGCCGTATCGCATTTCTAAAAATGGTAAACTTAAGATTTATTTACATGACGGGCTTATTCGCTCTATCGTCAATGCAGTGCCCCGCAAAGGCCTTAGCCTAACCGATCAGCGCTGGTCTGGCCACATGATCGAGGCCTTATCCGTGGATAGCGGCGCCTTGCCCGATGAAGATACGCTTAATGAGCGCACGACCCAAAAATTTGCGCAGGAACATCTTGGCCTGAGCGCAGATAATGGAGCAGTCTTGCTAAAAGGGCCGTATCATTACCCTGCGCCAGAATATATCGACGAGCAGATCCAGTGCTACTTCCTGCCTGTAAAATTTAACCCGAACCTGACAACGCCTTTACGACAATTTCTAACGTCATACCGCTTTACAGCCAAAGGCGATGTCCGCGAATTTGATGCCCAGCAAATTTTAGATGCGATTACTGTTGGCGTCATTCCAAATGCCCGCCTCGAATTACAAATCCTTGCGTTATTTGAGCATCTTAAGATGCGCCCTGAAAACTGGACGCAAAAAGACATTGATTTTCAAATTAGTAACCTCATCAACCCACGCAAAATGAGCGACGTTGTCGGAGCCCTGAAAGATCACGATCATCACTTTAGCGACAGCGACAAAAGCGCCAATGAATTACGCGCGGTGCATTCTATTTTTGTTGAAGAAGGGCAATCGCGCGGCGCTGTTACTGGCTTATCGCATCAGGATGTCGATTTTATCATTCATAATGAACAAAGCGAAAATATTGCCGTGATCCTGCCCCTCACACAGGGTCTGCAGGATGAATTTTTTGTTGATTTCAATTTGGAAAAAATGCCTATTCCATTTCGTTATGAGGGAAATGGCCTGACAGTCACTGCGCCGCGTTATCCGCTTCCGACAGATGTCACCACAATACGTCAGGCGAAAAAATATCTGGCCAATAAGTTAACAGCCAAATATTTGGACGAACACACTTTTTTAACAGCGGATCATATTATTAAAATGGGAGAGCCATACTTTACGCATATTGGCATTACACCGCAAAGAATATACCCGTTTGTCGTTGTACTGCCACCTGAAGCTTATGACGCACCTGGTGCACAGTTCCTGCCTTTTTATCAGATGATGCTTTTGCGAAGTTCGTTATCAAAGGATCCGCATTTTATGACCCTTATGGCGCGCTCATACCGCTATATCAACGATCATTTAAAACTGGACGCCAAGGTCAAAGCACGCTTTATGGCGCAGAAAAGCTTTGATTACCAAAACCCTAGCCTTAGCATGCCGCTGAGCTATCACCGTTCGCCGGCACTCAGCAATATTGATGAAAAGCGCCTTATGTCGCTGGATGTAGGCGCGCGCGCGCTTGAAGCTAGCAAGACAACGGCTACACATAATATAAACAAAGGGTCTGACATACCGGTTAAAAACAACACCGTAGATTTCAACACCCCAAAAGACGGTCCTCATGCGGCAGATCAACCTGTCACACAGCAGGCCGCGCAAAAGATGAAATCCCTTATTCAGCCTTTCTTAAAAAAACCAGACCCTGCAAAAATGCCGCGCCTGACGCATGATTTTGAAAAAGAGCTTGATACTTTTATGGAAGACCTTGATCACTTAGACAACCAATCTAACCCACGTCCAGAAAAATGGTAAACACTCCTCTTTTCGATCGTAAAATCCTTGTTACCAAACGCACCCGCGCCCTTCCGCGCCTGGGAGAGCATGATTTTCTGCTGCGTCATGCGGGTGACGTTCTTAGCGACCGTCTTGACGATATTAAACGTGATTTCCCCACTGTTTTACAAATTGGTGCGCGTGACCATGATGATTTTACCAGCACCATAAAAGACCGCGCCCATGCGCAACACATCACGCGCATGGACATCGCGCCAGCGTATTTACGCGCAGGTGACACGCACGGCGATGAGGAATTCTTACCCTTTGCCCATCAAAGCCTTGATATGGTCGTCAGTAACCTTAGCCTGCATAGCGTCAATGACCTTCCTGGCGCATTGATACAGATGCGCCGCGCACTGCGCCCAGATGGCCTCTTTTTGGCCAGTATGTTTGGCGGGGAAACATTGTATGAATTGCGCGAGGCCATGGCCCATGGTGAAGCTGCCATCAGCGGCGGGATCAGCCCGCGCGTCATGCCGTTTGCCGATAAACCGCAAATGGGTGATTTACTCTCGCGCGCAGGATATGCCTTGCCCGTTGTGGATTCGGATATCGTGACAGTGACATACGACAATATTTTCAAATTGATGCATGATTTGCGCGCGATGGGAGAAAGCTCTATCATTGCGCAGCGCGTTAAGCACTTTACTACGCGCCGTTTCTTTGCCGCAGTGCAAGATTACTATGCCGCGCATTTCAGTGACCCTGATGGGCGCATCCGCGCTAGTTTTGAGATTATCTATCTTATTGGCTGGGCGCCGCATAGCTCGCAACAGAAACCCCTAAAACCTGGAAGTGCCCAAACACGCCTTGCCGATGCGCTTGGCACGCAAGAGGAAAGCTTATGAGCCTAAGTATCGATCTGATCCCTATTTTACAGGACAACTATGCCTTTTTGCTGACCACGCCAGATGGCCTGTGCGCAGTGGTTGACCCCGGCGACGCGCAGCCTATCCTTGATGTTTTGAACGCACGCGATTTGACGCTGTCTTATATATTAAACACGCATCATCATTATGATCACACGGACGGCAATGCCGCCCTTGTCGCGGCAACAGGGGCGCGCATTGTCGCACCAGCCTCTGAAAAAGAACGCATTTCTGGTATTAGCTTCCCCTTAAGCGAGGGCAATATCTTCCAGTTCGGTCATTTTGATTTCCATGCGATTGAAACGCCCGGCCACACACGCGGCCATATCAGTTTTTATTGCCCGCAAGCAGGTGTGCTTTTTTGCGGGGACACCTTATTTTCGATGGGATGTGGCCGCCTGTTCGAAGGCAGCGCCGAGGATCAGTTTCAATCCTTACAAAAGATCCGCGCCCTGCCCGATGAGACTTTGGTTTATTGTGGTCATGAATACACACAAAGCAACGGTGCCTTTTGCCAAAGTATAGAGCCTGACAACAAGGCCCTTGCCCAGCGCATGAATCAAGTCACAACCCTGCGCGAGGCAGGCACGCCAACCATCCCAGTATCTTTGGCTACCGAAAAGCAAACCAATGTCTTTTTACGGGCGAAAAATGCGGCAGAGCTTGGAGCGCTGCGCACAAAAAAAGACCACGCATAGGTGGTCTGTTTTCTCATTTTGTCGTAACGCCTACAGGCCTTACCTATTCTGCACCACCGCTTGCGGCCTTAGGCTTACGCGTGCGGCGTTGACGCGGGCGATCATTGCTTGATTCCTGCGCACCGTCATCAGCATCATTGCTGACTGGTGCTTTCGTTGTTTTGTGTTGTGGCGGCTTGATATTCTTGCGTGGACTGCTTTCACGCTCACTGCTGGCAAGCTCAATTTCAAGGCGCGATGCCACCTTGCGCAGTTCATGCACGGCCGAGTGAAGGCTTTGATACGCGCTTGTATCTTTTTTGTTTTTACTCCACGCGGTATAGGTCTCAAGGCAAGTTGCAGATGTTTCTTTTAAACGGTCTTCGATGGTATCGCTCATATCTTATCTCCCCTTGTTGTCTCAGCGATGGTCAGTCTAGGACAAGCCACCATCTCAGGGCAAGATATTTGTAGGAAAAGTTTTACGCTTTATTCATATCTTTGTTATACTCTAGTATAGGAAAATGCAATTAAAGGAACCTTCAATGAAATATAGAATTTTTACTAATGTTTTGGCTGTGATCATTTTGGGTAGCCTAAGCGTCAGCGCGAATGCACAACAGAGCCAATGCACAACATCTGAGTTGGACTTACTGTGTAAAAACGGGGAAGTCTTACAAGGGATTAACCCTGATGGCACAAAAGTATGCGTAAAAAACACATACGAGACGCGAGTTATTTCAGCCAGTGCAGGTAAAAATGTTTCTTCTGCAGCAAATAGTCGTAATGTTTCGGCAACTGCTATTTGCGCTAGCAATGAAATTGTTATTTCTGGCAGTGGGCACTGTTCCCCTACTGGAGATAAACAGACGGCCATGACCAGTTATGGCGGGACAGGCAAGCAATGGAGAGTTATGTGTACAGTTGACCCTTCTGCACCTCATGGCACACGTATCAGCGCTAGCGTTTATGCTATGTGTGCAAAAATCCCATAACCCCTGCCGCGTAAAATAATATTACCCCGCGCCAAAGATATTATTGATTTGCTGCGTCACGCGCACGAATGTTGTACGCTTAGTCAGCTCTTTTAACTGGCGCGCACCAACATACGTGCAGGTTGAGCGCACACCGCCAAGGATATCTTGCAATGTGCCTTCAACAGGCCCGCGATATGGAATCTTCACAGTTTTTCCTTCGCTGGCGCGGTATTCCGCAACGCCGCCTTTATGCTTTTTCATGGCTGTGTCGCTGCTCATACCGTAGAAGGCCAAATATTTCTCGCCATCATCGCCAGTGACAATTTCTTGTTCGGACTCGTCGTGACCAGCGAGCATCCCGCCCAGCATCACAAAGTCTGATCCGCCTGCAAAGGCCTTAGACACATCACCCGGCACGGTGCAACCACCATCGCCGCAGATCCGTCCGCCAAGGCCATGCGCCGCGTCCGCGCACTCAATAATCGCCGATAATTGCGGATAGCCCACGCCTGTCATCTTGCGCGTTGTGCATACGCTGCCCGGGCCGATACCGACCTTTACGATATCAATGCCAGCAAGGATCAATTCCTCGACAATTTCACCCGTGACGACATTGCCTGCCATCAGGGTAATATCATCGGGGATCATATCGCGGATGCCTTTAATATAATCAAGGAAGCTTTCGCTATATCCGTTGGCGACATCAATACAGATTTTATCGATGCCTTTTCCCTCTTTTTGTGGGGCACTTTCCAAGAACGCCTTTAACTTATCGCGGTCGTCTTGCACCAAGCCAATACTGTACCAGACGGAGCTTCCGCCGTACTCTGAGAAAAAGTCGATCAGCGTTTCCAGCGGATAATGCTTATGCAGCGCCACAGTCAGGCCATTACCATCCTTGATAAAGGCGCGCGCCATATCCATTGTGCCCACGTTATCCATGTTTGCGGCAATAATTGGTACGCCTTCGTAGGTGCGTTTGCTCCACTTAAAGGTATATGCGCGTTTAATGTCGACTTCCTTACGGCTGGCCAGTGTTGAGCGCTTGGGACGGATCAAAACATCTTTAAAGTCCAGCTTAACATCTTCTTCTATGCGCATTTGTTACCCCTCATAAATTTTTACTGGTATTTCATTATATCTTACCTTATATAAGGATTATTCCCAATAGAAATGGTTTAAAAAACCACTTGCCGGGTGTGGGAACCTGGCGAGAGCAAAGATATATGGAGTTTTATCATGGCAAAACCTGCACCAGCCCCAACATTGTTGATGCCAAAGGCAACAGCGGTTTGGTTAATTGACAACACGGTTTTAACATTCGGTCAAATTGCTGATTTTACTGGCCTTACTGAAATTGAAATTGAAGCCCTTGCCAACGAAGATATTGGTAAAGGTCTGGTTGGCCGTAACCCTGTTGAGCATAAAGAGCTTTCACAAGCCAGCCTTGATGAGTGCCAGGAAAATCCAGAAGCCGTTCTTAAACATGCGACAAGTAAATTGCCTCCTGTACGTATGCGCTCGAAAGGTCCACGTTACACACCCGTGTCTAAGCGCGCTGACAAGCCAAATGCCGTTGCGTACATCTTGAAGCATTTCTCGGACATTACGGATGCACAAATCGTAAAATTGATTGGCACAACCAAGCCAACAATTAACGCCATCCGCGAGCGCACACACGCAGACATGGCGAACCTGACGCCACGTCACCCTGTTGATTTAGGTTTGTGTACATACAAAGAATTTGACGCTGTCTATGAAAAGGCTTTGAAAGATGCGGGCAAAGACCCTGAAAGCATCAAGGCACAACAAGAAGCAAAACGCATCGCCGAAGAAGAAGCACAAGGCGAAGGCGACGCAGGCAATGCAGGCGGTTTTGACTTCTCGAACTTCTTGCCAGACAGCTAAGATACGCTGCGGCGTTTTTATATAGTCACCAAAAGGCCGCTTTGCATGAAGTGGCCTTTTTTATGTGCGCTGTTCGCCGTTAGGATTGAATAAAAATTGGATAGTTATGTTCTTTGGCAATGTTGCGTGCAATGTCTTCATTGCCTTTGCGCATATGCCATGCTACCTCATCGGCGATGCCAACACGGTCATCCGTTCGCTTATTTGCCCACTGCACGTGCAAATTCTCCACTGCGAACAAAGATGATATATGCGCACTATCCAAACAATTTAACCTCCAATGATCTCCTTGACCATACCCTACAAGAGCACTGATAGTAGATGTGTTATCACATGTCATAGCTATGCTTATCGCTTTTTCATTAAACTGCTCTCTCACATGCTTACATAGCAGCGCTATCCCTAGGCCTTCTGCGGCAGTAGAACCATTTATACCGCTGGTTTTTTTTACACGCTGCGCTAAAATATATGGCGGCTTGCCTGCCAGCTTTACAACAGCCGCATAGCCCATATACTCTTCTTTAGAATGATATGAAGCGTCACCCCATGCTTGCGCAAGTGGACTGGATATTGGATCACCATAAGATGGCTTATTTTTTCTGTTGATTTCAGATAGGTACGACGTTTTGACGATAGAGCTTGCGCTTGATGGCCCTTGTAAAAAAGCCTGAGCCTGAGCGAATAATGCTTCATCCAAGCCACTTTCATTTACATTGATTACAGACAATCCCTGATCTGATGCCATCCTATGCAATGTTGGCGTGCTGTTATATTTTGCGTACCAGGCCAAATCTTTAGCTAGCTTCATATCGCTGGATTTCGACCCTGAAGCCCCCGTTAACCCCTCAGATATGCTTGCGTGCGGCGCGCGAGGCTCATTTAAAAGGTTACGTATCTTACTTTTTGCTACATGCACTTGCGCATTAGGCTCAAATGGGCTGAGTGCCGTTAATAAGACGGCATAGGCTTGCTCAGGCGTTTGAATATCACGGCCATCTAATGACAACACATAGACTTTAGGATCACTGTCATTTGCCGCGCGTACAATCGCAGCCGCGCCCAAAGTGGGCTGGCTTTTGGATGGCATTGAGACCTGCATCGCGACTGTCTTTTGTTGCGTGTTATCTTCCATAGGGCGCACTCTACATCAATTTAAAGATTATGTAAAATTAATTCTTCTGGACGTCGTGGCGGTTTGCACCATATAAAACTGGTTATGACAGATTCATTTGGCCTACAGACCCTATCCATCCGCGGCGCGCGCGAACATAACCTCAAAGATGTGAGCGTCGACCTGCCGCGCGATAAGCTCATCGTGATTACGGGTTTGTCTGGGTCGGGTAAATCATCGCTGGCCTTTGACACTATCTATGCCGAGGGGCAGCGCCGCTATGTCGAGAGCTTATCTGCCTATGCGCGCCAGTTCCTTGAGATGATGCAAAAACCCGATGTTGATAGCATCGAAGGCCTATCCCCTGCGATTTCGATCGAACAAAAAACGACCAGTAAAAACCCGCGTTCTACCGTCGGAACCGTGACCGAGATTTACGATTATATGCGCTTGTTATGGGCGCGCATCGGGGTGCCGTATTCTCCTGCAACGGGAGAGCCGATCACCAGCCAAAGTGTCAGCGAGATTGTTGACCAAATTAAGGCCATGGGTGATGGGACGCGCCTCTATATTCTGGCGCCAATTGTTCGCGGCCGCAAAGGCGAATACCGCAAAGAATTCAAAGACCTGCAAGCCAAAGGCTTTGCCCGCGTTAAAGTTGACGGCGAAATTTATGAAATTGATGATGTCCCCGCCCTTGATAAAAAGATCAAGCATGACATTTCCGTTGTCGTTGACCGCATGATCGTCCGCGATGAAGATGAAAGCCGCACGCGCCTTGCCGATTCGATTGAAACCGCGCTAGAGCTTGCCGATGGTTTGGTCATCACGGAAAATGCCGATGACGGCGCGCAGCAACTCTTCAGCGAAAAGTTCGCCTGCCCTGTTTCTGGTTTTACCATCGCCGAAATCGAGCCTCGCCTGTTTTCCTTTAACAATCCGCACGGGGCGTGCCCTGAATGTGATGGCCTTGGCGTGCGCATGTCATTTGATCCGGATTTGATTGTGCCCGACCCAACGCTCAGCCTTGCTGATGGTGCTATCGCCGCGTGGAGCGGAGGCTTTTCTGGGTTCTACCGCCAGGTTATGAAGTCTGTCGGCGATCATTTCGGGTTTTCGATTGATGTGCCGTGGCAGGACATGGATCCCAAGCACCGCGATATTATTCTCTATGGCTCTGGCACCGAGATTGTACGCACCGTTATTAAGGGCAAAGGCGCGAATAGCTGGAAAAGCAATAAGCCCTTTGAAGGTGTAGTCAATAATTTACGCCGCCGTTTGCTTGAAACAGATAGCAGCACCCAGCGCGAGAAAATCGAAAAATACCGCAGCGCCGCACATTGCCATGGATGCGATGGATCACGTCTGCGCCCCGAGGCCTTGGCAGTAAAAATTGATGGCCGTACGATTGCCGACGTGGCCGCGTATAGCATTGGCGAGGCCGTCTTATGGTTTTCATCGCTAGACGATACGCTCAGCGATCAGCAACGTGCGATTGGTGCGCGCATATTGAAAGAAATTAACGAGCGCCTGACATTCTTATTGAATGTGGGGCTGGATTATCTGAATATTTCACGCGCGTCAGGGACGCTTTCTGGCGGAGAAAGCCAGCGCATTCGCCTTGCCTCACAAATTGGATCAGGCTTAACGGGCGTACTTTATGTACTGGACGAGCCTTCTATTGGTCTGCATCAGCGTGACAACAACCGTTTACTGGAAACGCTGAACCATCTGCGTGATTTGGGTAATACCGTTATTGTCGTCGAACATGACGAAGACGCCATCCGCAGCGCTGATTACATTTTGGACATGGGTCCTGGTGCGGGCGTTCACGGCGGCCAGATTGTTGCGCAAGGGTCGCTAGATGATATCCTTGCCAACACAAAAAGCCTTACCGCCGATTATCTGACTGGGCGTCAGGAAATTGCTATCCCTGCGCAGCGCCGCACCGCCAAAGGTAAGGGCAAAAGCAAACAATTTATAACTCTGACAGGGGCGCGCGGGAATAACCTGAAAAATGTCAGTGCGGATATTCCGCTCGGCACGTTTACATGTATCACAGGCGTTTCAGGATCAGGGAAATCAACCTTTACGATTGATACCTTTTACAAGGCGGTCAGCCAAAAAATTATGAAGACCAAGGCCAATCCCCTGCCGTATGATGAGATTAAGGGGCTGGAGTATATCGATAAGGTCATTGACATTGACCAGTCACCGATTGGACGTACGCCGCGCTCTAACCCTGCGACATATATTGGTGCATTTGGCCCCATTCGTGAATGGTTTTCTGGCCTTCCCGAGGCCAAAGTGCGCGGATATAAGCCCGGCCGTTTTAGTTTTAATGTCAAAGGCGGCCGGTGCGAGGCATGCTCAGGCGATGGTGTTATTAAAATCGAAATGCACTTCCTGCCTGATGTTTATGTGACGTGCGAAAGCTGCAAGGGGAAGCGTTATAACCGCGAAACGCTGGAGGTCACATACAAGGGCAAATCCATTGCAGATGTTCTGGACATGAGCGTCGAAGAAGCGCTTGAGTTCTTTAAGGCCATGCCATCAATCCGCGATAAATTACAAACGCTGATGGATGTGGGTTTGGGATATATCAAGGTTGGACAACAAGCCACAACCCTGTCTGGCGGTGAAGCGCAGCGCGTTAAGCTATCTAAAGAGCTTTCTAAACGCTCCACGGGCAAGACGCTTTATATTCTAGACGAGCCCACCACTGGCCTGCATTTCGAAGACGTGCGTAAATTGCTCGAGGTCTTACATAAACTTGTCGATCAAGGGAACTCTATCGTTGTGATCGAACATAATCTTGACGTGATTAAAACCGCAGACCATCTGATTGATATCGGCCCTGAAGGCGGCGATCGCGGCGGTGAGATTATCGCCACGGGCACACCTGAAGACATCAGCAAATGCGCACAAAGCTATACAGGCCAGTTCCTAAAACCTATGCTGAAGAACGCATCAACAAAAGCCGCTTAAGAAATAATATTTTGTCATTATGTAAATAGTGTGCTATAACTATTCCCACATAAACATTTGAGGGTATAAAAATGGCAGAAGCAGCAACAGAAGCACCTAAAAAAGCAGCAGGCGGTATTTTAAAATTCGCATGGAAAGCTGCGGTCGGCGTTGGCGTATCCTTCGCGGCGAGTACTGCCTTTGCTGCCACAGTTGGCGGCGGTTTAGCCGCAGCAGCAACGCTTGGCGCCGATACAGGCATAACTGGTATCGCTAAAGCTGTCTATCACGAGGCTGGAACTGAGTTTCTTGGCCTGTTTAACGGTTAATCATCTGACTAACGGCGTAAACTGTAATAACTTCCCTGAATAATCCATACGCCTTGCTCCCAGCGAATGGATTCAATCATCCCTAGACCGGGGACTGTATCACCAACCTCAATGCGCATCACATGGCCCGTCTTTTTACTTGCGACGATTGCTTCACCGGGGCGCGCAGATCTTAAAACCCATTGTGCGGCTTCTTCGGCAGGCGGAATAGATGACTGTCCAGATGAACGCCCTGCACTATTTGCACCTGCTCCTTGGCTTTGATTAAGGATCGATTGATCGCCTGCTTTTCGCGCTGCGGCCTCCCGCGCGGCTTTTTCTTTTGCCGCTTTTTCACGGGCGCGACGCTCGGCCTCGGCAAGGGCGCGCATTTTTTGTTCATGCGCACGCTTGGCGGCTTTGAATGCCGCGCTTTCAACAGGCTTACGCGCATGCGGCGGAATATTTTTATGCATGGCGTGCGCTGTACTCTTAGGTCCACTGACCGCCTTACCTTGCCCATAGATTGGGTTGCCGTTGGCGTCATAGCCAATGATTGGATTACCGTACTCGTCATACCCTAAGATCGGGTTGCCATTCTCGTCATACCCAAGAATAGGGTTGCCATTCTCATCATACCCAAGGATCGGATTGCCGTTCTCGTCATAGCCTAAGATCGGGTTGCCATTCTCGTCATACCCAAGAATAGGATTGCCATTCTCGTCATACCCAAGAATAGGGTTGCCATTCTCGTCATACCCTAAGATCGGGTTACCATCCTCGTCATACCCAAGAATAGGATTGCCGTTCTCATCATAGCCTAAGATCGGGTTACCATCCTCGTCATACCCAAGAATAGGATTGCCATTCTCGTCATAGCCCAATATCGGGTTACCATTCTCGTCATACCCTAAGATCGGGTTACCATCCTCATCATAACCAAGGATCGG
>CEUZ01195493.1_pt1 | contig 15689 bp, 13 predicted proteins | sample 361511 | NCBI WGS metagenome assembly CEUZ01 (sample SAMEA2622822, study PRJEB7988) | marine metagenome | biome: marine biome (ENVO:00000447); feature: surface water layer (ENVO:00002042); material: "saline water (ENVO:00002010), including plankton (ENVO:xxxxxxxx)" | depth 5 m
TTTACACGCCAAATCAGCCTAAACTAGAGTATTATCAAACAGATTCTAGCTTTTATTACAGATGGGATAATGTTAATGATAATTTTATTATGCCAATGGACTTATTAGTTAATGGTATCGAAAAAAGAGTTTTACCTAATAAAGAATTTCAATCATTCGATATAATAAAACACTCTACTATAGAAGTAATGGATTGGAAATTTTATGTTAAGCCTAAGAAGATAGATTTTAAATAATATTATTTATTTTTTTTTCTAATTCATCAATATTAACTACAGCAGTACCAGGTTTATCAACAACAATTGAAGCTGCAGAATTAGCAATAAACGCAGATAGTTCTATATCATTTGTTATAGCATATATAATAGACAAAATAGCAATAACAGTATCTCCTGCACCAGTAACATCTGGCTGGTCAACACGATGTGCTTTAATATCTTTTTTAAAATTATCTTTGCCAATAATTGTCATTCCTTTATCTCCTTTTTTTACAACCATATATTGAAAATCGCACTTATTAATCAATTCGTCACAAGCATTAATAAGTGAGCTTTCATCATTGATCTCAATTTTAGAAGCTCGTTTTATTTCATTTAGATTTGGAGTAATAATATTTGCTTTTCTGTAGTATTCAAAATTTTCTTTTTTAGGATCAACTATCACATTATTGAAATCACCTATATTAAACCAAGACTGATTTAAGGCGCCTTTGTTGTAATCTGATAATATTATAATATCATAATTGTTATATATACGATTATTGTAAGAATCAGGTTTCCAATCAATAATTTTTTCACTATCAAGTCTTGCAACTTGTTTGCCATTTGAATAAATCCTCTGTTTTAGTGTAGTAGGATGATTATCAATTACATCAATATATTCTGTATGCGCACCTTCATTTTTGAGTATTGTATTTAATTTTTTACCCCAAATATCATTACCAATAAATCCCATACATGTCACATTAACACCCATTGAACAAAGGTTCATTGCTACATTTCCTGCCCCTCCTGGAATTGAGTATTCCTTTTTTGGTATCACAACGGGTACTGGAGCTTCCGGAGACATTCTACTAGATTCACCAATAATATAGTTATCTATCATAAAATCCCCTATGAGCAGAATTTTAATGTTTAAAATTTCTTTTTTTATATTATAAAAATTAATTTTTGTTTTCATAATTTTTTAAATAATTCTTCAGCATATAAAAAATCTTTATCATAATCTATGTCTATAGAATATTTATTATCCATTAAATATAAATATGTTTTTTCTGTATAAAATGTTTTGTTTTTTAAAAAAAGGCTTTTGCTAGATATATAGATTGATCCATTTGGATAAAAAGATTTCGGTAATTTTTTTTCATTTAAATTGAGTGTTGATTCATCAAAAAGATTAAAAATCAATTTTTTTTTATTTGAGATTATATTTGATTTTGTTTTTATACTGACTAATGATTCGATCTCATCTTCTTGCATAAAATAATTAAGAGCATCTATTATATGATTATTTTTTCTTAATGGAGATGTTGGTTGCAATAAGATAATTATATCAAAAAAATATTTGATATTTTCTAATAAATGAATAACGGTATCATTTGTTTTTGAATCATCTTTAGCAAGATTTCTTGGCCTAAGAAAAGGCACTTCCGCCCCACTTTCAATAGATATATTTTTAATTTTTTCTGAATCAGTAGAAACAACAACTTTGTCAATTAAGGAACAATTCTTTGCTTGTTTTATAGTCCAATGAATTAATGGTTTTCCACAGAAATTTTTAATGTTTTTATTTTTTAAACGCTTTGAGTTTGCTCTTGCAGGTATAATAGCTAAAACTTTTTTATCTTGAATCATGTAATAAAATTAGATTAAATCACATACTTTTTTAATGTCTTCTTTTGATAAATTAGTACTACAAGGAACATTAAATGTTTTATTATATAAACTTATTGCCTTAGATAAATCAACATGAAAACAACTCTTATAAGGTTTCTGAGTATGATTAAGTTTCCAAATTGGTCTAGATTGTATATTATTTTTATTTAAAAATTTAATAATCTGAGGAATATTTTTAGGATATTGATCATCTATTTTTATTGCATAAAACCAATAATTGCTTTTGCCATAATTTTGTGGAGAAACAATATCAATAAAATTTTTATTATTAATCAATTTTTTATAAAGATTAAAATTAGTTTTTTTGATATCTAAGAATTGATCAATTTGCTCTAATTGTGCTAGCCCAATCGCTGATGCAACGTTCGTAAGTCTAAAATTATACCCAATCTCATTATGGACATAAAACACCTTATCATCTTTAGCTTGCCTAGTAAGATAAGAGGCTTTCTCAGCTAATTTTTTATCATTTGTTAATAGCATACCTCCACCACCAGTAGTAATCATTTTATTTCCATTAAAAGATAGGCAACCCATTAATCCTACTGTGCCAGCATGTCTATTTTTATCATAAAATGTACCAATTGCTTCTGATGAATCTTCTATAATTGGTACCTTAAATTTATTAGATATATCTAATAAAGAATCAATATCAAATGCGTTACCAAAAATATTAACAGGAATAATTGCTCTAATAGCTTTATTAGTAATATTGTTAATTAATTTTCCCTTCTTAAATGATGTATTTTTTTTCAAAAAATCATATAACTGATTAATATCAATATTAAAAGAGTCATCTGAATCAAAAAAAATTGGATCTGCATGAAAATATCGAATCGCATTTATTGGAGCTATAAATGTTAATGTAGGAACAATTACTTCTTCATTCGGTTTTAAATTTATTAATCTTAAAGCGGTTTGAAGTGCGCTAGTACCATTAATACATGGGATTGCATATTTAGCTTTAGTATATTTTTTAATGCTGTTGGAAAATTTTTCAACATAAGAACCCTCAGAAGAAATCCACTCAGAGTTTATGCAATCAGTAACATATTTTAATTCATTACCATTCAAATTAGGAACTGATAAAGGAATTGACATTATAGCACGAATGTTTCTTTGCCATATTGACTATGATTTGATTTAAACCAATCATAAGTTATTTTTAGACCATCAGTCAAATTTGTTTTACTTTTCCAACCGGTAGTGCTTGTAATCAAAGAGGAATCACAGCATAATCTAGTTACTTCACTTTTTTCTGGTCTTAATCTTTGAGAATCAGTTTTATATTTAAGTTTCTTACCAGAAATATCAAATAATATATTGCATACTTCTTCTATTGAAACATCAATACCAGATCCTATATTATAAACATTACCTAAAACATGATCTGATTCTCCAAGCGATAAAAAACCATCTACAGTATCAGAAACAAGATTAAAATCTCTTTTTGTAGTAACATCTCCTATATCAAGAAAACTGCCATCAGCTTTTTTGATTAACTGCAATATGACAGATGGAATAACAGCTCTTAATGATTGTCTTGGTCCATAAGTATTAAATGGTCTTGCAGTTGTAATAGGTAAATCAAAGGATCTATAAAAACTATCTGCAATAACATCAGCTGCAATTTTTGATGCAGAATAAGGAGACTGGCCTTGAAGAGGATGTTTTTCATCAATTGGTGTATAAAGCGCAGAGCCATAAACTTCGCTTGTTGATGTATGAACAATTTTTTTGATATTATATCTTTTACATGAAGTCAGTAAATGTGATAATCCTGTAATATTTGTATCAATATAGCTTTGATATGCATGATAACTATAAGGAATAGCAATTAAGCTACTTAAATGAAATACAGTTGTAATACCATCAACAATTTGATCAATGCGATTTGGATCTCTTATATCCCCTTGAATAATATGAAGATTTTTTGGTAACTCTTGGTATATATGATCAAGCCAACCATTGGTGCCAAGAGAATTATAATAACTAAGCGCAGTAACATTTGCATTCAAAGAAACTAGCTTTTCAGTTAAGTGACTTCCAATAAACCCATCAGCACCAGTTATTAAAACATTATGTTGATCCCAAAAATTTTTCATTTTTATCCTTTTGCTTTACCCTGTTTATGGATAGCACTTAATTTTAAATTTAAACTATTTTTATCAATTAAAAATTTTTTATCTATAACATTAAAATTATTATCTAATCGATATACCAATGGTACTCCAGTAGGTATATTAACTGATACAATTTCTTCATCAGATAAATTGTCTAATATTTTTACAATTGCTCTTAAAGAATTACTATGTGCTACAATAAGATGATTGCCTGAATTACTTTTTATATTTTTTAAACATTGTTCCCAAAATGGATTTAATCTCTCAATGACATTTTTCAAACTTTCTCCAATGGGTAAATCTCTATCAATATCTTTAAATTTTTCATTGAATTTTGGATGTCTATTATCATCTTCTGATAAAAATGGTGGTGGTATATCATAACTTCTTCTCCAAATATGTACTTGCTCTTCCCCATATTTAGCAGCAGTCTCTGATTTATTGAGCCCTTGTAATGCTCCATAGTGCCGCTCATTTAGTCTCCAATCATACTGAATATCATTCTTATCGAAACCAATAATAGTTGAAACAATATTGGCAGTATGAATTGCTCTTATAAGAAGTGATGTATATAAAGTGTTAATAGAAATATTTTCCTTAAGAATCTGTTGTCCTGAAAATTTTGCTTCATTGATTCCATTTTCAGTTAAATCAACATCGGTCCATCCAGTAAATTTATTTAAAAGATTCCACTCACTTTCACCATGGCGTAGAAGAATTAATTTCATTGGGATTAATCGTTTTGATTATCGATGACGATAAGTATAGCAGCAATGTTGGCAAGCGTAGTAGCTAAATCTGCAATAAATGCAGTAATATCAAAGTTTTGTGGGTCTGGATCTACTGGAACAACAATTGTATCTCCTGAGCGTACTATTGTGCCTATTCCTTGTAAAAGGGTTATTTTTTTTATTCGACCATTGGCACGTTTAACATATATTCTAGTCGAAAGAGTATTAGGTTTAGGACCACCTGCAAGATTAATATACTTATTTACTGTTTTCCTCTTAGAAAAAGTAATCAAGCCTGGGTTATAAACATTTCCTTCAACCCTTACAACGTTCTCAATTGGTAAAACATTAATAATCGAACCATCTGTAAGTTCAAAATCTAAATTTGCATCATTGACTTGAGTTTTTTCTTCAATTTCATTACCAAGTTCATCAATAGATGTAAAAATTTCACTGATGGTAATAGCCTCTGAATTTGCTAATTCAGTAAAACCTTCTGCTAGATTAATTGCATCACGAACTGTCATACCTTTTTTAAGTTGAAAATTGCCGCGCTTATTTACCTCTCCAGTCACTGAAATTGAGAAAAGATTTTCATATAAAGAATTTTCATAAACAAAAATTTTATCTCCAGGTATTAAATTAAATTTATCCGATTCAGTATAAGGAACTTTAAATTCTAAACCATAAAATTGATTTATATCTTTTCTTGCAACTACAATTTCATCATCACGAATAGTTTGTCTATACAAAGGATCATTAAAGCCTCCTGCTATATCTAAAATTTCTTTTAAAGTCGAAGAAGCAGAATATTCTCCAGGCAATTTCACTCTACCAAAAATTTCTACTTTTGTTTTTACATCACCAATAGGCAAAATTTCCAAAACGGATCCGTTCGTGATTTTAATGTTTTTTGAATCCTTTAAATTAATATTCATACTAATTCGAGCATTATCATTAGAAGAACGTTCTAAATATGGAACAATTATATCTAATATAGCATTAGAGCTTGCAACTTCTGAAAGACCTGCAGCATAACTAATAAGGTCAGAGACTGATTCATTTTCAATTAATTCAAAAAACCCTTCAGTTATAATTTCTCCTCTTACTTCAGATCTAATTGTAACAGGTGGAATATGAATTATATCACCATCTAAAATTCTTATATTTGAAAAAAAATCAGTACCATTTGTAAAAAATGAATAAAAATCAATAGTATCAACAATTTTATCAGATCTAATAATTTGTACTTTTCTTAACGACCCTTCATTTTTTACTCCCCCAGCTTGTATTATAGCTGAAAATATATCAGAGAATGGATGAATAAGATGAATCCCTGGATTTTCAATTTGGCCTGAAAAATATACATTAATTGATTTCAATTTTCCAAGTTCCAACATCAATTTTGTTGGATTATCTTTATCTTTTAATGTGGAATAAATGCTAGAAAGTTTTTCTACTAAAAGGAATTCAGCTTGTTTAAGATTTTTATTTGAAAGATTAATAAAACCTACATTCTCATAATAAATCAATCCTTCTTTATTGATAACAAAATTCAGTCGTAAGTTTGTTTCTCCCCACAATGATAAAATTATTTCATCACCAGGACCCAATTTAAAATCTGATGGAGTAGGTATATTATCAAAAAAACTAATGTTTCTTTTAAAATAATCATACCCAAAATATTCATTTGGTGGCAATAGTGGAGATACTTCGGTTTCAATATCTACTGATTCTAAAATAGTTTCAGTATCATCTGTTTCATTAATAGAATTGCTCTGTTTTAATTCACTTCGAATTAAATCTAATTGTTCATTGCTTAACTTATTAATGTCGCTCATTGATACCTGAGCAACAATAATGTTCAACAGAACTAATACAGTTATTAACCATTTATTCATATGCTTTTAAAGTAATAATTATTTTTACTACCGGTTTAGCACATTCTTTATGGTCGGAGCAACAACGGTAAAATCCCGACATTTAGGCCATTATAATATATTTTCTTGGAATAATAAATATTTTTTTAATTTATTTTTTCAAATTATTGAGCTTGAAAGATCTTCTTTTATGTAATTAACCATCTGTCATTAGAAAGAGTCCAGTTAATAACAGACTCTAATCTTTCAAAAGCAGATTGTGGAGTCCACCCCATTTCTGCCATTTTTGAACCATCAAGAGCATAACGCAAATCATGACCTGGTCTTGAAGAATGGAAATCAACCATTTCGTATTTCAAATCTTTATTCTGTACTTTTGCAATAAACTGTGCTAATTCCAAGTTATCAATTTCATCTTTGCCAACAATATTAAATTTTTGACACTTTGCACCTGTATTATCTGTATCTAAACTTGCAATATCATAATCAAACAAGAATAATAAGGCATTAGCAACATCTTTTGCGTGTATGTAATGTCTTGAACCAGCAATTTTTTGCTCTTTGTTTGCATGAACTGTTACTTCTTCATCATCTCTTACTCTCTTAATTACCATAGGAATATATTTTTCAACATTTTGTCTCTCTCCAAAAACATTCATTGTATGTGTAATAAATGCAGGTAAACCATATGTATTTTCATACGCAACAACTAATTCCTCTGCTCCAGCTTTAGTGGCTGAATATGGGTTAGTAGAATTATATCTGTCATTTTCTTTATAATTTATACCTGAAGGTGCTGGACCAAAAACTTCGTCAGTGCTAAAATATGCAAAATACTCTAAATTATTTAGTTTTCTTGCATAATCTAAAAGATGTGCTGTTCCCACTACATTATCCATAACAAAATCTAATGGATATGAAATAGACCTATCAACATGAGATCCAGCGGCAAGATGACTAATATAATCTATTGAACCAATGCTAGCAACAATCTCTGGATTTAGCTCAGCTTTTAAGTCATGGTGTACAATTTTCACTCTTTTTTGTTCAGATTGAGGATAAGCAGATACCACTTCATTTAATCGATTTAAATTTCCACTAAAATCTAATCTATCTAATGTAACAATTTCCCAATCTGTAGTTGATAAAATTTTATCAACCAGGTGATGTGCAATAAAACCTGCCCCGCCTGTTATTAAAATTTTTTTACTCATTTATATTCCTTGCTATTAAATCAATATCGTTTTCAGAAAGATAAGAATGCATGGGTAAACTTAAAATATTTTTTGATAATTTTTCAGATATGGGTAAATCTCCATTACTATAACCCAAATGCGAAAAACCTTTCATTAGATGAATAGGATGCTTGTAATAAACCATAGTTGGAATATTATTTTTCTTTAATCTTTCAATTGTACTATTTCTCTCTTCTTCTGAATCTAAAATTATTGAAAATAAAGCATGAGATGAGAAATAATTTTGAGGTATATATTGAAAATTTTTTAAATTTTTTCTATAGTGATTACTAATTTGTTGTCTAGAATGTAATTCATCATCAAATATAGTAAGTTTTTCTAATAATACTGCTGCTTGTATGCTATCTAGACGTCCATTAAGGCCAATCATTTCACTATTATATTTATCATCTCTTGTACCGTGTATACGAATTGCTTTGCATTTTTCTGCAAGATTATCATTATTAGTAAATATTGCTCCTCCATCGCCATAACAACCCAATGGTTTTGCAGGATAAAATGAAGTTGCAGCAATATCGCCAAATGTACCAACTTTTTTATTTCCTATCGAACCCCCAAAGCTTTGAGCAGCATCTTCTATAACCTTTAAGTTATATTTTTTAGCAATTGATTCAATAATCCGATAACGAGCAGGTACACCAAATAAATCAACAGGGATAATTGCTTTCGGAGTTAGTTCTGTATTAGTGATAGTTTCTTGAATTGCTATTTCAAGTTTTTCACAATCTATGTTAAATGTAGATTTATAAACGTCTACAAAAACAGGTGTTGCTCCTAGCAATGAAATTACTTCTGCAGTTGCTACATAAGTAAATGGCGTGGTAAAAACAGCATCTCCAGGACCAATGTCCCATGCCATTAACGGAATTAATAAAGCATCAGTACCTGATGAACAAGAAATAGCATGTTTTACTCCACAATAATCAGCTAATTTTTCTTCTAGTTCATATATTTCAGGACCCATAATATAAGCACCATGATCTAAGACATTATTTAATCTTACTTTTAAAGACTTGCGAATACGTTTTTGTTGGCTTTCAAGATCTAGAAATTTCATTTTCAATAATTTTATATTTTTAAGTCAAAAAATGTTTTCTTCATATTTTTCGGTAAATCAACATTCTTTAAAATTTTAACTATTTTTTTACCTGTTTCACCATCCCCGTAAGGATGAATAATATTTTTAAGGTTTGATTGAAATTTTTTACTATATAACAATTCAAACGCTGAATTAATTGATGATTTTGTTGGTTCACAACTAATAATGCTTGGTATATGAATTCTACCTTTTTGTCGATCCCCAATATTTATTGTAGGAATACCTAAAGCAGGTGCTTCTGTCATCCCACTTGAAGAATTCCCAACCATTGCATCAACAGTATTTAAACATGAAAAATATTTCAAGTGTCCCATAGATGTAAAGAAAGTTGATCTATTTTTATTTTTTTCTATAAAATTATGTATCATTTTAAATATAATATCACTATCTGGGTCAGCATTAGGTGCAGTAAATATAATATTAATATCTTGTCTTTCATTTAAGACATCTAATAAAATATGAAATGCATTTTTAGAAGAATTATGTTCAAGTGTAACAGGATGATATGTTAACAAAATATTTTTTTCTTTAAAATTAATATTCATTTTTTCTTTTATATGGTCTCTTGATAAAAGTTTTGTATTCTTAATTGCATCAACAAATAAGGCTCCTACTAAAAAAACTCGTTTTGGGTCTTCGCCTAATTGAATAACACGATTTTTATATTCTTCAGCAGCTACAAAATGAAAATGGGACATCTTAGTAATGGCATGTCTACTCCCTTCATCAAAACAACCCTCAGTTGTTTCTCCACCATGAATATGAGCAATAGGAATTCTCAAAAAATAAGCAGCAATGCTTGCAGATAAAATTTCGAACCGATCTCCAAGCACAACGACTATGTCAGGTTTAATGTCAGAAAAAATATCTGCAAATTTTGTAATTCCATTTGCGACAGATTTATGAACGAATGAATTAGAATTATTTTTTGGGAAAATTTCACATTTCTTATGAATATGAAAACCATCATTTTCAATTTCTTTAAAAGTAAAACCAAATTTCTTTTCTAAATGCATTCCTGTTGCAATAATACGTAAATCTATTGACGAATCTATATTGAGAAGATGAATTAATGGTCTTAATAATCCATATTCTGCTCTTGAACCAGTAATAACACAAATTTTTCTTTTTCTCATAATTGAATCAGCTCGTCTTTTTGATAATCTTTATTAGATTTTCTTCCAATTATACTATCCCATTTCATTGGAGATATGCCATTTCCTGGTCTTTTTGTTGTAAGATTATCACTTGTCAAGACTTCTCCTTTTTTGATATCACAAGATGCAACTATCGATTTTCTTGCAATATGAATATTTTTTAATTCTCCCACTGTAGGTAATTTATTATAATCTCCAAAAGCAATTTCAACATTCCTAATACCTGTAATCATACTTTTTAATTGTTCTGGATTGAGGCTCGCTTTATGGTCGGGGCCTTCTAAAGTTTGATCAATTGTAAAATGCTTCTCAATGATAGTAGCACCCATTGCTACTGCTGCAATTGGAACTTCAATCCCAAGCGTATGATCAGACAAACCAATATTAACTTTAAATTTTTCGCGTAAAGTTAACATGGAATTTAAATTAACATTTTTCATTGGAGTAGGATACTCTGTGTTACAATGTAAAATTGATATATTGTTTTTCGAAATACCCGCCTTAGTTAATATATCGAGTATATCGGATATCTCATTTAAATTGGACATTCCAGTAGAAAGAATAACATTTTTTGCTACCTTCGCAATTTCTCTTATTAATGGTAAATTTGTTATTTCTCCAGAAGGAATTTTGTAAAAAGACATTTTTAAATCAACTAAACATGCTAGGCTCTTTAAATCAAATGGTGTTGACATAAATTCTATATCATTTTTTTTACATTCTCTTTGTAATATTTCATAATCACCTAATGGCAAATGAATTTTTTTTAACATTTCTAATTGTGATTCATTGTTTGAAGTATGCTTAAGTTGATATTGAGCTTTTTCAGCATAATCAGTAGTTAAATCTTCTGGAATTGATGTTTGAAATTTTACTGCATCCGCTCCTGCATTTTTTGCAATATGAATCATTTTAATTGCTCTTTCTATTGACCCGTTATGATTTACTCCAGCTTCAGCAATAATAAATGTTTTTTGATGTTTTCTGATTATATTTTTCATAAAAATTATTCAATAAACAAAAGCTAACAAATAGAAACCAATATAATAAATGAAAAATAAATGAATTTTACACCTTTTTTAATTCGTTTTATGGATTTAAGTTTTCTCGTTGGAACTATTAAATAAAAAATGGATAATATAGAACTAGCACTGCGTATCAGAGTTGTTGAAAGTAAATTTCTTGAAATGTTTTCTGCTGGAATGTTAAATGGTACAGTGCATACTAGTGTTGGACAAGAATTTTCTGGTGTAGCATTTTGTAATAATCTTATAGATGGAGATGCTGTATTCAGCAATCATAGATGTCATGGTCATTATTTAGCTTTAACAAAAAATATTAAATCATTGATGGCTGAATTAATGGGAAAAAAATCTGGCGTATGTAGTGGAATTGGAGGAAGCCAACATCTTTGTGAATCAAATTTTTTTTCTAATGGACCTCAAGGATCTTTAACCCCTGTAGCTGCAGGCCTTGCATTAGGAATGAAAAAAAAAGAAAATGGCAATATTGCTGTTTGTTTTATAGGTGATGGCACAATGGGTGAAGGTATACTCTATGAAAGCATGAATCTAAGTGCGCTTTATCAAGTACCAATAATATACGTTTGTGAGAATAACCAGTATGCACAATCAACACATATTTCAAAGAATTTATCTGGTTCAATTTTGGAAAGGGCAAAATCCTTTGGCCTTGATACTTTTTCAGGAAATACATGGGATTATGAAGATTTAATAGATTCTGCAAAAAATGCAATAGATCATGCAAGGAAAAATAAGCCATCATTTTTTATGGTTGATACATATAGATTGAATGCTCATTCAAAAGGTGATGATGATCGTCCCGAAAAAGAAGTTTCTTTATATAATAAAAAAGATCCAATCAATAAAATGTTAAGAAACAAAGAAATAAAAGAGCTTTATAACCAAATAAAAAAAGAGGTAGATATTATTGTTGAAGAATTAATGGAAGATGAAGAATTATCTAATTCAGATTTTCAAAAAAAGAGTGAAAAAAATTTCAAAAAAACAAAATGGATCCCTACAAACACAAATCAACTAGGGAGACAGTCAGAAAAAATATACCAATATTTTAAAGATGCAATGAATAAAAAGAATAGCAATATATGTATTATTGGTGAAGATATCGCACATCCATATGGTGGAGCTTTTAAAGTGACAAAAGATTTATCAAAATTATATCCAGATAATATTATATCTACACCTATTAGTGAAGCCGGAATTACCGGACTTGGAATCGGTATGGGATTAGCAGGTTTTAAGCCATATGTTGAAATTATGTTTGGTGATTTTATATCTTATGCATTTGATCAAATTTTATCTAATGCATCTAAATTTTATGAAATGTATAATAATAAAGCTAGGGTACCATTAGTCATTCGAACTCCAATGGGTGGTGGTCGTGGCTATGGCCCTACTCATTCTCAATCATTAGAGAAATTTTTTAATGGCATGAATAACATTAAAGTTGTTGCATTAAATTATTTATCTAACATTGATTCTATATATAAGAATACATCTCAAGCACTTGATACTGTTCTTCTTATCGAAAACAAGATAGATTATAGTAAGTTGAATATTAATATGCCAAAAAATATCACTATGGAGCAATTATGTGAAGACAGTAATTATCCTGCGATTTTGATTAAACCTAAAGATATAACACCTGATATATCATTAATTACTTATGGAGGCAGTCTACATGTTGCCCTTGAATCGGTAGATCAATTATATTATGAACATGAATTGGTTGCACAAGTTATATGCCTTACACAAATATATCCACTTAATATGAAAACAATATCAGATATTGTATCAGAAAGTGAATATATCGCCACTATAGAAGAGAGCAACATAGAAGGAGGGTATGGCTCTGAAATTATTGCTAATCTCGTAGAGATTTTTGGTGATTCATCTAAAAAATATATAAGAATTGGATCAAAAAACTATCCTATACCTTCAGTAAAAAGTCTTGAAGATAATTTTTTGGTTAATAGTAAAAAAATAGTTGATGTTATAGGGTCTAAAATATGAAACCTATAGAAGATATATTTATACCTCAAGAAACTGTCAATGACGGTGAAGTAGAAATTGCAGATTTATATGTTGAGAATGGAGAAAAAATTTCTAAAAATACATTAATAGTCGAATGTGAAACTTCTAAAACTCTTTTTGATATTCGTTCAAACTCTTCTGGCTATATTAATATATATTATAATAAAGGAGACATTGTAAAAGTTGGTGAAAAGATTGCATCAATATTTCCAAAACCATATAAAGAAAAATCTCAAAATAAAACAAAGAAAAGTAATGTCATTTTTTCTAAAAAAGCTATAGCAAAAATGAAAAATCTAAAAATGGATGAATCAATCTTTTCAAGATATAAAACAGTAAAAGAAAAAGATGTAGAAAAAGAATATAACAATTTATTACAAAATCAAAATGGCAAACTAGATTCAAAGAAAAAAACAGATATTAAAATTAAAAAAGCTTTAAACAATATAATTATTATTGGGGCAGGGCCACATGCTAAAACATGTATTGATATTATAAATGAAATGAAAGGTTTCAACATTGTTGGAATTATTGATCAAAAATCAAATATTGGTAAATCTATTTTAGATATACCTATCATAGGAATTGATGAAGACTTAGAAATATTCTTTAAAAAAGGAGTAAAAAATGCAGTGGTAGGATTTGGTGGTCTTGATAATCCTAAAGCTAGAAAAAATAAATACCATCAATTAAAAAAAATAGGTTATGATATACCAAACTTAATACATCCATCTGCAGTGATTGAAAATTCTGCTTCTATAGGAAATGGAAACCAAATTATGAGTGGGGCTATTATCGGAAGTGGAGTGAAAATACATGATAACTCTATTATTAATTGTGGAAGCATCCTCAATCACGACTCTACAATAGAAAATAACGTACATATTACTCCAGGAGCTAATTTGGCTGGGTCTGTTCATGTTGGTGAAAATACAATTATTGGAATGAATGCAACCGTATTTATTGGTGTAAAAATTGGAAAAAATGTTGTTATATCTAATGGTTTAAATATTATTAATGACATATCTGATAACAGTGTTATGAAAAACACTTAAATGAATAATAAGATTAGAACTAAAATTATATTTTTATTTTCTCTGATTACAATTCTAAGCGGGCAAAATCATCAATCAATTTTAAAAATACACTCAAATCCTAAGGGAAGTAATTTTTGGTGGTTAGAAAAAAATAATTATGGTAAATCGTTTATTGAAACAGAAATTGAATACCAATGGAAATTAAATAATAAAAATACCATATATCAGATTACCTTTTCCAATGGATACAAAAATTATACTACCGATTATCCTGTAAGATATGTTGGTACCATAAGATACAATGTACGTCATTGGCTATTCTTAGGTGAATCCTTTATTAAACATAATTTTTCTGATAATACATTTTTAAGAGTAGGTAAATATTATAGAGATTTTAGTCAGTATTTAAATGATGATCTTAGCTCTGGCTCAATGTTAATTAGCACAAATGCACAAGCAATGCCAAAAATAGGCCTAGTAAGTTCATACAGTATAAAGAAAAATAAGAATATTAGCTTTAATTTTGGAATCTCTCATGGAATCTTTGATAAAGAAGGATATTATGATGAAGCGCCAATTTTACATGAAAAGTTTTTATATATAAATATCAATAAAAATAATTATACAGTGGGCATTGGTTTGGTTCACGAAGCAATGTGGGCTGGATCTCCACCAGAACTGGGAAATCTTCCAGACACATTTAAAGACTTTTTAAAAGTCTTTATATCTGCAGATGGACCATATACTCCACCTCATGCAAATGCACTCGGAAGCCATATGGGTATATGGGATTTTTACTATAAAAAAAATAATGGTAATCAAGTTCTTAAATTATATTACCAGCATTTTTTTGAAGATACCAGCAGCTTTAGATTTAGAAATGAAATTGATGGATTGTGGGGTGTAGAATTAAAAAATTATATACCAGATACAAACATATTGTTTGAATATCTAGATACATCACATTCTAGACTAGATCCACCATATCAAGATGACTATTATTACTGGAATTATCAATACCGTGTAGGCTGGCAATATAAAAACAAAATTATTGGCAACCCGTTCGTAGATACAGATCACTTTTACAATAGAGAATTTATAAAACTTCTACATCTAGGAATCAAAAGTGAATTTTCTTCAAATTATTATAAAATTAAAGCATCAAGAAGAATTAATATAGAAGATGATATTCTTTATAAAATTATATTAGGCAAAAAAATTAAAAACAATCTTGATTTAAACATATTTATAGCCAATAATAGTGATAACCACGGATTAGGTATGGGAATTTCCTATATTTTTGAATAAAAATATCAGCGAATTAATAGACTATAATAATTAATGTTTGCAATCCTCAAATAATTGACTGAAATTCATCACAAGGATATCGTCGATATATCCTTAATATATTAATATATGAAAGTAACCAAGAAAAAG
>CEUZ01067265.1_pt1 | contig 15687 bp, 15 predicted proteins | sample 361511 | NCBI WGS metagenome assembly CEUZ01 (sample SAMEA2622822, study PRJEB7988) | marine metagenome | biome: marine biome (ENVO:00000447); feature: surface water layer (ENVO:00002042); material: "saline water (ENVO:00002010), including plankton (ENVO:xxxxxxxx)" | depth 5 m
TTTGCAACAAACATCAAGCATTACTTGACAACTAACATCTTTAAAGTAGAATCTTTGTTTAAGAACGTATGTCTGACCAAGAGACAAAATATGATGTTATAATAATTGGTGCAGGTCCTGCTGGATATACTGCTGGGATCTATTGCTCACGTGCACGACACAACACACTACTAATTTCAGGCATATTACCTGGTGGGCAATTAATGAATACTACAGATGTTGAGAATTATCCTGGATTTGATCAGGGAATAATGGGTCCAGACTTGATGATTACAATGAGAAAACAGACAGAAAAAATGGGGACAAAAATAATGGATGACGTCGTAACATCTGTGGATTTTAAAAATAACCCTCTGAAAGTATCAACTGCCTCAAACACATTTGAAGCAAGCTCAGTGATAGTTTGTACTGGTGCAAACCCAAGAAAAATTGGTCTAGAGGGTGAGCAAACATTTGCAGGTAAAGGTGTTTCATATTGTGCAACATGTGATGGTGCATTTTTCAAAAATCAAGAACTAATTGTTGTTGGTGGTGGTGACTCGGCAATGGAAGAGGCAACTTTTCTCACAAAATTTGCTTCAACTGTGCATATTGTACATAGAAGGAATGAATTCAGAGCAAGCAAGATAATGCAAGAACGCGCACTCTCCAATGAAAAAATTAAAGTTCATTTCAATCATACAGTTGAAGATATCCAGGGTGACCAAAAATTTCAGAAAGTTATTCTAAAGAACGTAAAAAATGATGAAAAGACCACACTTGAAGCAGGTGGTTTGTTTGTTGCAATTGGACATGAACCTAATAGCAAAATATTTGAAGGACAAATTGAGTTGGACGAAAATGGCTATGTTGTATTAAAAAATAATACAGAAACTAGTGTACCGGGTGTTTTTTGTGCAGGTGATGTTCATGATCATCGATACAGGCAGGCTGTAACAGCGGCTGGATTCGGATGTATGGCTGCAATTGATGCAGATAAACATTTAGCAGAACGAAAATAGAATTATTTCACTTTTTTAATTTCAAAATGGATTTCATTTCCATTTTTTTCTAGCTTTACTATTTCATGCCCAAGTCTTCTTGCCCAATTTGCTATATCGTCCTCAGCAGCAGGATCATCAGCAAGTACAGTGAGGATTTCACCAATACGCATTTTTGAAAGTTCAACATTTGTCTGTTGAACTGGTGATGGACAGAACAATCCTCTTGCATCTAATGTTTTTGTTGATTCCGAAATTTTAATCACCCAACTATAATCAAATTGCCATCTTTAAGATGTTTACTAAATTGCGTTCTCGGAATAAACGATGATCATATCCTTCAAAATTTATCTTCTTAGAGATTCTTTTGAGTGCAGAAATAGACATCCTGTAAAACATATTCCAAAATATTCCTTCAGGGTCAACCATGTATAGTTTGTAAAGTAATTTGATTGACCATAATGCACGTGGATAAAACTGTGAAGTATATTTGTCTATAAAAAAAGCCGAGTTCTCAATCTTGTATCTTATGTGTTCTAATGCCTCCTTTGGTTGTACATATCCAGTCCTCTCTATGGTTATTTTTTGGTGCTTCATTGCATTAATGACATCGTCTAATTTGTTCTCAGAATCTATTATGTTAGTTGATCTGCCAATGGTAGACTGTACGTGAGAATCACTGCCCGCAACAACATTCAATCCTTTCTCATTTGCAAATTTTTCTGCCTTGAGATTTGAATATACATCAACATTGGAGCTGTTAAACACCTCAAACAGATCACAGTGAATAGAGTCCTCACGCAATGCGTCCAATAAACTAAATGGGTGTGGAGCAACAGTTACTGCATTCTGCCTTTTCGCCTCATCTAGTATCTCATGTAACGAGAGACCAGATTTTATAGTATGATCAAGTCCATAGACTAAAACATGCGATTCGTTATTTGTTGTAACTTCTTCCGCTGGATACACATTTAACGCATCAAATTTCTGATGATTTTTTTTATATTCAAGTATTTGTTTGTACCCATCAATGGTATTATGGTTAGTAACAAAAAGTACATCAAGTCCTGCCATGTATGCTTGTTCTAACTGTTTAGAGATGGTGACATTACAGTCATGAATTGGTTCCAGAGCACCGACATTTCCATTTGAAAAAACATTATGACAATGTAATTCTGTCCTTAATAACATATAATGCACTAATTTTTGAGCATAATAATTATTTGCAATTATCGAAATAGATCATCGTGATCTGATCGTAAAATTTCCTGAATTTTTGCAGTAGATGAACTAAAGTTATAATTTCTAATTACTGCAATTGGACATTTTTGGATTTTCCCCATAACTAATTCTGATGCTGAACAAATTTCATCGGCAACTGCTATAGCTGTCACCTGCATAATTTTACCAAATGTATCTGGTTTACCATTGTAATCCAAAATAGGTTCAAGACCAGCGATTCCAATTGCAATATCTGTTTGACCCAACCTAAAAGGTCTTCCAAACGTGTCAGAAATTATTACAGCTACGTTTTTTCCAGTATTCTGTTTAATTTTCTCTTTTAATAGGTTAGCTGACCTGTCAGGATCACTAGGTAGTAATGTTGCATAACCATCTTCTACGTTGCTTTCATCAATCCCGGCATTAGCACAAACAAATCCATGTTTCGTTTCAACTATAATTACACCATTCTCCATTCTTACTATCCTTTTACTTTCTGAAAGTATCAATTCCACTAATCTCGGATCTTTGCCATATGAGCTAGCTATACCATCAGCAAGAAGTGATGGATTAACTGAAGATAGCCTAAGAATACGATCTTCATTTTTAGAAATTATTTTTTGAGAAAAAACAAATATGTCATCATCATTAATTTCAAATGATTCTAGAATCAAATCAACAAGGTCATCATTAGGCTCGACTTCTTTTTGAAATTTCACTGGAATAACTTGTAACGTCATCTTACCTATTACACTGACGCATGTAATTCCAGTTTTAGGTTATAATGTGAATTAATCAGACCGACTATTTTTGATAAATCTTTTTCGTCAAGTGTGACTGTAGCTAAATCTTTGACTAGGTCTTGAGCACGAAATGCTATCCCAAAGCCCGTAATATCAAAAAGTTTGACATCATTAGCACCATCCACAATCACTGTGATATCTTCTTTTTTCTCATTCCACTCATTAATTTTATTTCTAGCTGATTTTGCCTTATCGGCATCAACGTTTACAATTACATCGTCAAGTTTACCATCTTTAAAGACAAGTTCGTTACTATATACAAAATCAAGACCTAATTCTTTTTTGAGTCTATCAGTGATAATCGTAAAACCACCTGAAACAGCCATTATTTTCCAACCCGCACTTTTCAATGCATTACATGCTTCTTTCGCACCAGTCATTATTGGCATAGAGTTTGCAACATCAATACATGTATCATAATCTATTCCACGAAGAAGATGAACACGTTCTTTTAGACCTTGAACCCAATCAATTTTTCCTTCGATGCCCTTTTTTGTAATTTCCCAGATTTTATTTTCCTTATTCACCTTTTCAGCTAACATAGGAAGATATTCAGCATCGTAAAGAACTCCCTCAACATCAAAAATTGCTAACAACTGCTTTCTGCATTAGACCCATTTCTAAACAATATTAAGCTTAATGGAAAATCAGAGATCGCTATAGTTAATATTAAATCACATAAAATTTGGAATTACATTATGTCAGATGAGCTCAAGTTCAAGTATGAAGTAGAAATAAAAAGTACAGAGAAGAGGCAGATGCTTTCAAAAGAAGTAAAGGAAGAGTTGAAAGAATCTGGAATGATGGATGAGAAGGGAAAACTGAAGATTAAGGGAGTTAGCCCAAAAATGCTAAAAAGAATGAAGCAGGAATTTGTCGATTGCCCAGTTCTTAAAAATGAGGTACAGTTTATACCATGTTTTGTCTGCTCAAATTTTCAGAGTAGAGTAACAGGAAAGGTTTTGTGTAAGGGGGATGACCTCTAGTATGGCTAAAAAGCGAGCAGTAAAACGTAAAACAAAATCCAAGCGCAAAACAAAGGTCAAACGTAAAACAAAGGCCAAACGTAAAACAAAGGCCAAACGTAAAACAAAGAAGAAGGCCTTTGGTGGATATTCCATAAGTTTCAAGAATCGTGACGAAACACTTGAACAGGTTTTTGGTAAGGGTAATGTTACCCCTAGCGAAATGACAAAAAAGCTTTGGAAATTCATCAAGAGTAAGAGACTTGCTAACAAGTAAATTAATACCAAACTAGTAAGGATCATTATGATAATTGTTGGTGGTGGATTAATTGAGTAAAGAAGTTGGTATCACTGTTTCAAAAAGTGAAGATTTTAGTGAATGGTATACACAAGTAGTTATCAAGTCTGAGCTTGCTGATTATGCACCAGTAAAAGGATTAATTGTACTACGACCTGACGGCTACTCTATCTGGGAATCAATCAAAGAATCTCTTGATAAAAAACTGAAAGAGACTGGTCATAGGAATGGATTTCTACCGATACTAATACCTGAATCACTACTTGGTAAAGAAAAGAAACACTTTGAGGGATTTAATCCTGAAGTTTTTTGGGTTACACATTCAGGTGATTCAGAAATTGGAGATAAACTTGCTTTACGCCCAACTTCTGAAACTCTTGCGTATTCACTTTTTTCTAAATGGATAAGAAGTTGGAGAGACCTACCACTAAAGATTAATTTTTGGAATTCAGCATTAAGAGCGGAGATTAAGGGGACAAAACCATTTCTAAGAACATCAGAATTTTTGTGGCAAGAGGGACACACAGTTCATGCTACGAAGGATGAAGCTGAAAAAGAAGTTGCAGACATATTAGAATTGTATAAAAAAACTATAGAAGAAGAATTGGCAGTTCCAGTAATCACTGGAAAAAAAAGTGAGAAGGATAAATTTGTTGGAGCTATTTACACTAATACACTTGAATCATTAATGCCTGATGGTAAAGCACTACAAATGGGAACATCTCATTTTCTAGGTGAGAATTTTTCTAAACCATTTGATGTAAAGTACCTTGATGATAATAATACTGAAACATTTGCTTGGCAAACATCATGGGGAGTATCCTGGAGATTGATAGGTGGTATGATAATGACACATGGTGATGATAAGGGATTAGTACTACCACCAAAAATAGCACCCATACAAGTTGTTATAATTCCAATTTATTATTCTGATGATGAAAAAGAAAATGTGATACAAAAAGCAAACCAGATCATGGATGATTTATCTAAAATTAATTTACGCGTTCATCTGGATGACAGAGAGCAACTTACTCCAGGTTTCAAGTTCAATGATTGGGAGATGAAGGGTATACCAATACGAATCGAAATAGGTCCTAAAGACATCGCTAAAAATCAATTAGTATTGGTAAAAAGACACAATCAAACAAAAACTAGTATTGATATTAATTCATTCACTGAGAAAATTTCCTCAGAACTAAAAAATATTCAGAAAGAAATGTTTGATGCTGCTAAAAAAATACTTGATGAGAGAATTGTTAGTGTTTCTGAATATCAACAATTCAAAAAAGAATTAGAGAATGGGAAAATGATTGACTGTTCCTGGTGTGGTAATCAAACATGTGAAGACAAAATCAAAGAGGAGACGAGTGCAGACTTGCGTGTTATCCCATTTGACAACCAACAAAAATCAGAAACATGTATTTATTGTAAAAATTCAGGCACTACAAATGTGCTATTTGCTAAAGGCTACTAAATAGGTGAAATGCATGGGCGTAAACGTAAGATTTACTGTTGCAATTATAGCGATTATAATCATAGGATTTGGAGGTTCGTTCTACATTTTCAGTTCAGGATTAATCGATGGAATCAAAATCTCAGCATTTGATAAATCAAAATATATTGAAAAAATAGATAAATGTGTGGAAAGCCAAACTGCTGATCACATATCACTGAACTCATTTGCATTAAGTCTGGCTGAGAGCTTGAAGAAACAAATAGAGGAAACTGAAAATGAAAACACCGCTAAAGAAATTTTGGCTAGATTATATGATGTAACTTCCTGTGAGCCATAATAAAAAATGAATGAAAATAAGAAAAAATGTATGGTTTGTGGTTGTCAGGATCATCGATTGGTAGGATGTATTAAGCATAAAACTAAAAAGTGTAGTTGTTACAGCTAGTGAAAAATATAATACGTATATGAAGAAAGTGATTCGACATGGCAACAGTTTCAAGACAAAAATCATCCCTTCTTGGGCAGTTCAATGAAACAAGAACTAGAACACTAAGTCTGGTACAAACACTGGAAAAAGACGATTTTGTTGTGCAGACAGCTCCTTTTATGAGCCCACCAAAATGGCATTTGGGACATGTTAGTTGGCTACTAGAAGTTGTTATGAGTAAATCCATAAAAGATTATGAATTTTATTCGCAGGAATTTAGTGAATATCTTAATTCGTATTATCATCAATTTGGAGAACCACATGACAAGGATAAGAGGGGACTAGCAACTAGACCTACAGTTGATCAAGTTTTTGAGTATTTTCATATGATGACTAACAAAGTGGATGGTATTTTACAGAATGAAAAGTTAGATGAAAAAACTAAGCAATTATTCTTTATGGCAATAAACCACGAGTGTCAGCATCAAGAACTGTTAATCTATGATTTACAACATCTATTAGCAGACAGATACAGACCTGTTATAAAAAACTCAATGCATAGGACGCCAGAGCAGAAATCTCAATCAATCAAAATCAATGGTGGGCTGTATAAAATGGGTTATCCTGGTGATGAATTTTGTTACGATATTGAGATGCCTGAACACAATGTCTATCTTAATGATTACAAAATTGATGCATATCCAATAACAAACAGACAATACATGAAGTTTGTTGACGATGGAGGTTATGACGATTTCAAATATTGGCTTTCTGATGGTTGGGATAAAGTACAGAATGAAAAATGGAAAGCACCAATGTATTGGGAAAAGGTTGATGGGAAATGGATGACATGCGACTTTCTTGGAAAACGAAAAATAAATCCAAGTGAACCAGTTTGTCACGTTAGCTATTATGAGGCTGATGCATATTGTAAATGGGCTGGAAAAAGATTACCAACAGAGGCTGAATGGGAAAAGGCTGCGTGTTGGGATGAAAAGAATCAAAGGAAAACAATTTTCCCGTGGGGTGATAATCCGCCAGATAGTACACATGCAAATTTACTTGAATCATACATTTGGAATTGTGGAGAAATAGGATCATATCCAAATGGGAAAAGCCATTATGAATGTCATCAGATGATTGGTGATGTATGGGAGTGGACATCATCTGAGTTTTCTGGATATCCAGGATTTAAGACTGGATTTTCTGAGTACAATGACAAATGGTTTGCAAATCAAAAAGTGTTAAGAGGTGGTTCATTCGCTACACCGTCAATTTCTATACGTGGAAGTTATAGGAATTTTTTCAGGTTGGATGAAAGATGGTTATTTTCAGGATTCAGATGTGCTGAATATGTTTAGTCATTTTTTGAAAGTAACGCTAAACAAAAATACTGTTTATCATCAAACCATAGATCTTTAATTTGAAAACCAGTATTGGAAAACATTTCCTTGATTTTTGGGATCGTGTATTTATACGAGTTTTCAGTATGAATCAACTCGTCTTTTTTCATTTCTAACATAATTCCTGCCTTGGTAATACTCACGCTCTGATTTTCTAATGAGCGTAAGTATAACTCAATTCGATTTTTTGATTCGTTGAATGTAGCGTAATGTGCAAATTTGTCTACATTGAAATTGCTATCCAGTTCTGAATTAATTCGTGATAAGACATTCAAATTGAATTGTGCAGTAATATCCTGTGAGTCGTTATATGCTTGCTCTAGTATATTCTTATCTTTTACAAGATCCAACCCAATCAAGAACAGATCACCGTCCTTCATTGACGAATTTATTTTATGTAAAAATCTTAACCCAGATTCATAATCGAAGTTACCAAAGCTAGAACCTAAGAATACTATTAGATTTTTCTTATCATCATAGTTTTTTACAAATTCTAATCCACTTTCGTAGTTATCAATTATTCCAGTCATATGCAAATTTTCATAATCATCAAGTAATGTTGTTGTACTTTCTTTTAGTATCTTGGAAATGTCAATTGGAAAATATTCTAGATGCTTCTGGAGTTTTTCGAAGATGGAAATAAGTATCCTAGTTTTATACGAAGAGCCACTTCCCAACTCTACAAGTCTAAATTCCTCATCCATATATGCTGATAATTTATCATCCAATTTCTTCAATATGCTAATTTCAGTTCTTGTTAGATAATACTCTGGTAATTTACATATCTTCTCAAAAAGTTCTGAACCACTTTTATCGTAAAAAAATTTTGGATGTATTGATTTTTGTTTTTGGTTTAAACTGTATGATAGTTCTTCAACAAACGTTTTCTCTGTTTTATTTTTAGATGGTTCATAATAACAAAGTCTTTCATCTATGACAAATTTTGTATATTCACGCTCCTTTTGAATTGATTTTAAGCTCATAAAAGGCACCAAAAATAGTACCACATAAATCCTTTTTGACTGCTGTTAATTATTTCGTGATTTCTTGATATACTAGTTAGTCAATAATTGATTATTGGCTGAGATTCTAAAAGTTGAGGGTCTATCAAAACAGTTTACTAAAAAAAATTTGTTTGGTTCAAAAACATCGGTGGTAAAGGCAGTTGAAAATGTGACATTCACTCTTCATGATGATGAAGTTCTTGTTATTGCTGGAGAATCTGGTTCTGGTAAATCAACAATAGCAAAATTGATTCTTCGGGCAATAATACCAGATTCTGGCAAAGTCATTTTTGATGGAGAAGAGGTCACTGATAATGATAATAGTATAAAGAAAATAAGAATGAATTGCCAAATGGTTCATCAGGATCCATATGATTCCATCAATCCCAGAATGAGGGTTAGGGATATTGTATCTGAACCACTAGAAATTCATAATGTTGGTGACACCATGGAGAGGGAGAAGATTGTTTTAGATGCACTACAAGAAGTGAAATTAGAACCATCTGATGAAATAGCAAACAAATATCCTCACATGTTATCTGGTGGTCAGAGACAGCGAGTAGTTTTAGCCAGAGCATTAGTATTACGACCAAAGATCATTATAGCTGATGAACCTGTTTCCATGCTTGACGTTTCCATACGTGCGGAAATACTCTACCTTATGAAAAATATACAGAAAAAAAATAACATTTCATTTATTTACATAACGCATGATCTTGCAACTGCAAGACACTTTGGACAGGAAATAATAATTTTATACCTTGGTAAAATTATGGAGACTGGATCAATAAACAAAGTTTTGTTAGAGCCAAGGCATCCTTACACTCAAGCATTAATTGACGCAATATCTGAGCCTGATCCTAGTAACCTGTACAAAGAAAAAGTAATCCGCATTAATGAACCACTTGACATAGACTTTTACTCTGGCTGTAGATTTCGTGCCAGATGCCCATATGCAATTGAGAAGTGTGAAAATGTGCCCTCACTTGAAACTCGTGATGGAAGAAATGTTGCGTGCTTTGTTGATATAACTAAGTAGTTATCGTAGGAACTCGTTTATCCTTGTATGTTACAACTTGCGAAACGCCATTTTTAGGATATACACCATAGATCAGTTTTGCCTTTTCTACAACAGTATCCTTTAGAGATACCATAAGGAACTGACTTCCTTTCGATCTTTCTTCAACTATTTTAGATAGGCTTGCAGAGTTTGGTCCGTCAAGATGTGCATCAATTTCATCAAATAGGTAAAATGGTGAAGGCTTGAGTTTTTGTAATGCGAGGACGAAAACAACAGCAGCTAGAGTTTTTTCTCCACCACTGATGGAGGTTGATTCCCTCTTAGGTTTGTTCTGGAATTGTATGAAATAATCAATACCTGAATTGAATATATCATCCTCGTTTTCTAGCTCAAGCCATGCGTTTCCACCATTCATTCTAGTAAATATTTCCCTGATTTCTTTGTCAACGGTATCAAATCCATCTAGGAATGTCTGACGCTTGTCCTTCTCTACAGATTCAATGAATTCGACAATAGAATTACGCTCCTCTTCAAGCTCATTCTTTCTGCTTGACATTGAACGGTATCCTGTTGATATTTCCACATATCGTTTAGGTGCTACAGTGTTAAGTGATGCAGCCAATGCATTTTGTTCTTTTTCTAATGCTTCAATTGATGGACCAACATCAAATATTTCAATTGAATCGTCAAGATCAAATAAATTTAAAATTTTAACTAGTGATGACTCCTGGTTTTTAATTTCAGTAAGATCACGTTTAAGACCGTCCAACTCTAGTGCAAGCTTGTTAATGTCACTTGTAATTGTACGCTCTTTCGTATTTCGTTCATTTAGCTGACTGTCAAACTCAGATAGTGTAGAAACAGACGTACCTGATGTGGAAATTAGTTCCTGTTCTTTGTCCCTTAATTTTGTCAATTTTTCACTAGATTCATTCATCTCAGTTTGAGCTTTCGTAATTATAGATTCTAGTTCAGTTTTTTCTTTAGACATGGAAGTTTGCTCCTGTAAAAGTGCACTTCTTCTAAGTTTTTTCCTATCCTCCACTACAGCTATAGATGCTTCTTTCTCACTCAGTTGTTTTATGATTGCACTCCTTTCAGTATTCAACGAAGATTTTTTCTCATTTAGGAATGAAAGCTTGTTTGCAATAGTAGTTTGTTCAGTATCAGAATAATTTTGTCTTACAAGGTTAATCCTTTGCTCAAGTGATTCAATACTTGATGAGTTTTGAATTATTTTTGTAGGAAATCTTTCTTCTTGCGTTCTTAGATCTGAGATTCTTTGTGAAAGTGTATTATACAAATCAGTTTTAGATTTAATTTGAGATTCTAAAGTAGAATGAGTATGTGTTGCATTACCCCGTTCTGTTTCAGATACCTGTAACTGCTTCATTAGATATCGTTGTTTTTGTTCAATTTTCTTAAGATTTGATTTTTTCTTTTGTACATGCTTGCGCAACAATGTAATTGTTTGTAATAATCCCTCAACGGTGGAGCTTTGGGAAATAATTTTTGTCAACTTTGATATTTTTGAATTAATATCTATGGTTACAGCGTTTGTTTTAGATTCAAAGAACTCACCATTGATAGATACAGCCTTGTAACCAGCCTTAGATAGATTATGTGCATCCTTCCCTGTTTGTGCCAATATTATGTTTCCAAATAAAAATCTGACAATAGGAAGATATTCTCTATCACATTTAACATAGTCAGATAAAATACCTAATAGTCCAGGAGTTTTAGGAGTTTTCATTCTAAATTCAGGTATTGCATTAAGTGGAATAATTTTTAATTTAGGTAATTTTTTGTTTCTAGCAACTTGTGCTAAGCTTACTAGTGTTTCAAAATCTGGAACAATTGCAGCCTTAATCCAATCAGCACATGCAGCCAAAATTGCACGCTCATATTGTTTGTTCCAAGAAAGTACTTGATATACAAAACCAACAATGCCAAGTTTTTTTGCATCACTCTTTAACTGAGATATTGTATAATCTTCGTGCATTACATCCTTAACAAGTTTAATCTTTTCATTATATCGATGTCCAGCCTTTGATGACTTATCTAGAATTAATTCTAATTCTACTATATCATTTTCTATCTTTTCTCTTTTTTCAGAAAGATTTGATATTTTCAATTCAATGTCATTAGAGTTGTTATTAGAAGTTACTTTAGAAATTTTTTCTGAGGATTCTTTGAGGTTTTTTAATTCAGCAGCCACAGACATTTGTGTTTTGATATTACTGTCAATCTTATTTTGTACGTTTTTTTGTTGTGTCAAAGTTTGTGAGTTTTCTAATTTTGCATCATGTAATTGATCTTTAAGATCTTGAATTTTTTTATCAATTATGTTTTTTTGACCAGATAATTCTGATTGACGTTCCAGAACAGATTTAATTTCGGAATCATTGGATTCAATTTTTTTATCTATAGAATTCTTCGAGGATTTTATTTCTTGAATAGATTTCTTCACTTCTTCAAGTTCCGAATCCACTTGACCTTGATTCTGTTCCATTTTTTCAAGTTCGTTTATGATGTCCGGAATTCTGCCTACAATATCCTCTAGTCTTTTTTTCGAAGTTTTTATTTGGCTGTCAGCATCAGTATATTTTCCCTGCTCTGTACTCAATTCCTGATCAATACCTGACTTAGCCTGTTGGAAGGCATCTAGTTTTATCTTAAAAGCTGATTTTTCTTCTTCTATCTTTTCAATTTCACTGTTTAGAACAGATTGTGATTTTTCCAATTGTTCTTTCTCTGATAAATCGGTGCGCTGTTTTTCTTCTTTCTCAGATTTTTCATTCCTGATTTTTCTTAGTTTTCCTGTTGCCTCTATGGCTCTAAATCGATCCAGTTCATGCCCGATCATCTCATGGCGCATTTTCAGATTTCGCTCAATTTCCAACTCATCAATTTGCTTTTTGACCTCACCCATCTTTGCCATAGCGACCTCCAAACGTTGATCAGCCTGATTTAGTGTTTTTTCAGCCTCAGCCTTTTTTTCATCAAAAGCTGTAAGACCTACAAGATCCTCGAGAGTTTTCCTTTTTTCCTCATTCGTCATCTCAGAAATCTTGGTCACTGTACCCTGCTGAACCGCGTTTAGTTGGTTAAGACCAGCATTAGCCATATCAAAAATGTCTAGAATTCGATTTCGATTGATCTTTTTACCTTCAAGATAATATTCGCTTTCACCCTTGTCATTCATTTCACGTGTAACATTAACAATATCATATGGTACAGGGATCTTCCTATCAGAATTATCAAACTGAACCTTGACACGTGTAAGTTTGGGTCCATGCCTACTCCCATCAATATCATGTATAAGTGACCTGAGATTTGGTTGGCGCATAACTCTGGCTTTGTTTTCTCCCATTGCAAAGATGATTGCATCTAGTATGTTGCTCTTACCAGATCCATTAGGTCCAGAAATAGATACTAAACCAGGTTCAAAGTTTACAGTTGTAGTCTTGAAACCGAATGATTTGAAGCCAAAAATATCCACTTTTTTAATGAAAACCATGTGAGATCTGATCGCACACAACGAATATCGAATTCGAACAAGTTTAGTTGACTATGCTAACAACTATTGTGAATATTTTATGAATGAAGGAATGTTAACTGTTACCAGCAACAAACTTTTCACATGCAGTTTTTGCTTCTGGGTCACTCATTTGTTTTATAGGATGTTTCATGAGATATGCACTTGCAGGAATGATTGGACCACCAATACCGTCATCGAGAGCTATTTTTGCCAATCTAATTGCATCAATTACTATGCCAGCAGAGTTTGCTTTGTCGTCAACCTCAAGCCTAACTTCCATGTTATATGGAATGTTTGCCCATTGCTTTCCTTCTATCCTCATGAACATTAACTTGGTATTAGCCAAAAATGGAATAAAATCGGAAGGGCCAACATAAATTTGATCATCGTCAAGACGCTCATCAAGTTGGCTTTGAACACTTTCGGTTTTAGATATTCTCTTACTCACAAGTCGTTCCTGTTCCTTCATGTTTAGAAAGTCTGTGTTGCCACCAACATTGATCTGGTATGTCTTTTCTATTTTCGTCCCTCGGTCATTACACAACCTAGCAAGTGTTCTGTGAACAATTGTAGCGCCAACTTGGCCCTTTATGTCATCACCAACAACTGGTATGTTCTTGTCAGTAAATTTTTGTGCCCATTCTTCATCAGATGCAATGAACGCAGGCATACAATTCACGAATGCAGTGTTAGTATCTAGACAAATCTGAGCCCAAAATTGAGTTGCCTTCTCAGAGCCTACTGGAAGGTATGATACAACGATTTCAGCACCAGTTTTCTTTAGGACATCTTTGATCTCTTTTTCTAAATCAGTCTCATTTTTACCACTTTGAATTGGCTTTACCCTGTTTTCTACCCAAATGCCAACTCCGTCTAGAGCAGGACTCTCATAAATCATGGATTGTGTCTTTGGCATCTTATCTTTTGGAATCCAATCAACCATGTTTGGATATTCGTAGATTCCTTCATTGATTGATTTACCAATTTTGTTTTCACCAACATCAAATCCCGCTACAAAATCAATATCATGTATACCATAATCACGAAGCTTGTCATGAATAATCCCAATTACCTCCTGTGAAGGATTTTGTTTGTAATACTCAATTCCCTGAATCAGACCAGAAAAGCAGTTACCAATACCGACTAATGCAACCTTGATTTTTCCAGTCATTTGTGGTCATGTCTCATTTGACTGTTTTAAGGTTTTCCAGATACAAATGCGGTTTTTTCAAGTCAGGATTTTATACATGAATTGTTGCTTCAATTTATGATTGAGTCAGGTGAACCAGTTCAAGATATTTCCATAAATGAAGGAACGTCTATTGATAAAATTTTTGAAAGTTTGTCCAAGTCTGGTGGGTTTGAATCACGTAATTTGTCTGATGGTCTTTCTGTATTAACTGAAATGATCAATGATGAGGAATGTATTAATTTTCTATCATTTGTTGGGGCTATCATATCAACTGGATTAAGAGGTGTAGTAAAAGATATGATAGAAAAAAAATGGTTTGATGTGGTTATTACAACATGTGGTGCGTTAGATCATGATATTGCTAGACATTTCTCAAATTATAATGAGGGTTCATTCACTATGGATGATGCAAAACTAGCTGATGAAAATTTCCATAGACTAGGTAATGTTTTGGTTCCTATGGATAGTTATGGACCACTGATTGAAAAAAAAATGCAATTATTTTTAGAGGAAGAATACGCCAACGGAGTTCGAGAGATGTCAACTGAAGATGTATGCAACATGATTGGAAAACATCTAGGAGACGATTCATTTCTACACTCTGCATACAAAAATAATGTAAAAGTAATAGTTCCAGGTATTATGGATGGTGCTGTAGGAAGTCAGATTTGGTTATTTGTACAAAAACATTCAGATTTCAAATTAAACATAATCAAGGATGCTGATACACTTTCAGGTATAATCTTTAAAGCAAAAAAATCAGGTGCATTTATGATTGGTGGTGGAATATCAAAACATCATACGCTTTGGTGGAACCAATATAGAGACGGTTTAGATTTTGCTGTATACGTTACTACTGCACAGGAATTTGATGGTAGTTTGAGCGGTGCATTAGTTCGCGAAGCAATATCTTGGGGAAAAGTAACAAAAAATGCAAAGCAGACAACAATACATGCAGAGGCTACAACAGTTTTACCTTTCTTATACTCTGCATTATTAACAAAATTAAAATGAAGTTTTGTTTAATTAGCTCAAGGATTTTTTATATCAATTTCAATTTTTGACACATTACGTTTCTGTCCATCCTTGGATACTAATGAATCAGAAGATATACGAACATCACTAATTTCATATCCTACTTCGTTCATTCGTTTCATAATCATTTGTGATACATCTATTGCTTGAGTAATACGTTTACCGCGAGCTACTAGTGTGATAATGGGTAAGGAACCTAACTGTGTTAATGTTGCAGTAACATATGACATGATAGGCTTTGTTCCAATGAAAATCATGTTATGTGGTTCGCGTTGTTCCCTCTTTGTTTCTGGTTCTTGTTCTGGCTGTGGCTCTTGTTCTGGCTGTGGCTCTTGTTCTGG
>CEUZ01032008.1_pt1 | contig 15670 bp, 13 predicted proteins | sample 361511 | NCBI WGS metagenome assembly CEUZ01 (sample SAMEA2622822, study PRJEB7988) | marine metagenome | biome: marine biome (ENVO:00000447); feature: surface water layer (ENVO:00002042); material: "saline water (ENVO:00002010), including plankton (ENVO:xxxxxxxx)" | depth 5 m
TTAAACGATGAAGAAGCAAAAAAATCCTATAACAAAATGTTTTTTGCATATTTAAATACTTTTAAAAGATTAGGACTTGCAGCCATACCAATGACCGCTGATACTGGACCAATTGGGGGCGATCTTTCTCACGAATTTGTAATCTTAGCAGAAACTGGCGAGAGCAAAATTTATTCAGATAAAAGAATCTTTGATATTGATATTAAAAGATATAATTCAGACAATGATTCAATTAAAAAATTAAGGGATAAATATGATGAATTTTATGCTGTTACTGACGATAAATTTAAAAAAGAAGATTTTGAAAAAAGTGTAAAAAAAGAAAACCAATTAGTTGCTAAAGGAATAGAAGTGGGTCATATTTTTTATTTTGGTGACAAATATTCAAAACCTTTAAAATGCTCGGTTGATTTACAAAATGGTAAAAAAGTTGATGTCAAAATGGGTTCATATGGCATTGGTGTTTCTCGATTAGTGGGAGCAATCATAGAGGCCAAATTCAATAATGATAAAATGAAATGGCCAATGTCCGTAACTCCCTTTGATGTTGTAATAATTCCAAGCTTGCAAAAAAATGATAAATCAAATTATTTAAAAGCCCAGAAGATATATAATTTATTAAAAGAAAATAATATTGATGTTTTATTTGATGATACTAATGAACATTTATCAGCAAAATTTAAAAAGTTTGATTTAATTGGTATTCCTTATCAAATAATATTAGGTTCCAAATCTACAAGCGAAAATTTTGAATTTAAAGAAATTAATGGGAAAACTGAAGTTTTATCTCTAGACGAGATAAAAAATAAATTAAAAAAAAATAGAAATTTAAATTGATTTCAACAATTGAACGAAAAATTGCATTTAGATATTTAAAACCTAAAAAAAAAGAGGGTTTTTTAAAAGTAATTTCTATTTTTTCTTTTACAGGTATAGCATTGGGTGTTGCTATTCTAATCATAGTAATGTCGGTTATGAACGGTTTTAGAACCGAACTTGTAAATAAAATTTTAGGCTTTAATCCTCATATAATAGTAAAGCCTTATGACAAAGGAATTAGCAAAGAAAACTTAAAAAAACTTGATTTATTTAATGAGGATATATCAAGCATAGCATTTACCTTTAATGGACAAGGTATTTTAATTAACAAAGAAAATACAACAGGAATATTAGTACGTTCTTACTTAAAAGATGAGATCAATAAAATAGATTTAATAAAAAATGGGATAATAGATGGATCTCTGAACAAGTTTTCAAAAGGAACAATATCTATCGGGAAAGAATTAGCGATATCCTCAGATTTATTAGTGGGTGATGAAATAACTTTAATGTCCACATCAAATTTACAAACTCCTTTTGGTAGCCTTCCGCTGCAAGAAAAATTTATAATTTCATCTGTCTTTACTACTGGTTTAGCAGAATTTGATCAAAATGTGATTTTTATGCCTTTTGAAGACGCTAATTCTTTGTTCGAACTATCAGATAAAGATTTGGATCTAGAAATATTTTTAAAGAAACCTGACAAAGTTCAATTAATTAAAAAAAGAATTCAAAAAGTTTTTAATGATGACTATGTTTATTCGTGGGCAGATCTAAATAAATCTTTTTTTGCTGCATTAAAAGTTGAAAGAAATGTTATGTTTATTATTTTAACTTTAATTATAATTGTAGCAGCTTTCAATATAATATCAGGATTAACGATTTTAGTTAAAAATAAGACAAGAGAGATAGCTATATTAAGAACATTAGGAATTAGCAAAAATTCTATTGCAAAAATATTTTTTCTTACAGGATTTACTATTGGATTATTGGCTACCTTTACAGGAGTAATAATTGGAATACTATTTTCATATTATATAGAAGAAATAAGACTTTTAATTACATCAGTATTTAACGTTAGGTTATTTCCTGAAGAAATTTATTTTTTGAGCCAAATGCCTTCAGAAATAAATTTAGGGTATATATTTATTATTTCTCTTTTTTCATTATTAATAACTTTTTTTGCAACAATTTTTCCTTCTTTATCTGCTGCAAAATTAGATCCAATTAAGGCTTTAAAATATGAGTGAAGAAATAATTAAATTGTCAAAAATATCAAAAAAATTTAAAGGGAATCAGAAAGATATTGTTGTTTTAAAAAATGTTAATTTTAAAATAAACAAAGGAGATTTAGTATCTCTAACAGGGCCTTCCGGTTCAGGAAAATCTACTTTACTACACATAATAGCTTTATTAGATCAACCCACTTCTGGCGAAGTCTTTTTTAAAGAAAAACATTTTTCTAAATCAGATGATGAAGAAAAAGATTTTGTACGTAGAAAAGGTATTTCAATTATATATCAACAAAATAATTTGCTAAGTGATTTTACCGCTTTGGAGAATGTTGCAATTCCACTAGTAAACAATGGGTATTCTTGGAGAGAATCAATCAAAAAAGCAATAAAAATATTATCGTCAGTTAATTTGTATAAAAGATTAAATCACTTCCCGAGCGAATTATCAGGAGGTGAACAACAAAGAGTTGCAGTAGCGAGAGCATTGATTACCGAACCAGATCTTATTCTGGCTGATGAACCTACAGGTAGCCTAGACAGAAAAACTGCTAATGAAATATTTTTATTATTTCAAAAAATTAAATCTGAAAAGAGAGCGGTGATTTATGCAACTCATAATAGAGAATTATCAAATAAAGCAGACTATAAGTTAAATATTTTAGATGGTAAAATAATAAAAAAAAATGAATGAAGTTAATAAAAAAGAATTTAATCATTTAAAAATTCATACACAATATTCAATTTGCGAAGGAGCCTTAAGAACTGCTGACCTGGCTAAATATTGTAAAATAAATCAAATTAAGGCTGTGGGGTTATGTGATACTAATAATTTATGTGGAGCATTAGAATTTTCAGAAACTATAGCGAAATCCAAAACACAACCCATCATTGGAACTCAAATAACCTTTAATTATAAAGGTTATAGAGGAAAGATTCCTTTATTTGCAAAAAATTTACAGGGATACAAAAATTTAATAAAATTATCATCAAATTCTTATTTATCAATAAAAGATGACGAAGAGCCTCATTGCAAAATTGAAGACATAGAAAAAAATTGCAACGGATTAATATTGTTAACAGGTTCTTTTGATAGCTTAATAGGCAAACTCTTTTCTAATAATTTAACTGATGAAATTAATAAATTAGTTAATCAATTTAAAAAAATGTTTGGAGATAATTTGTATATTGAAATTCAGAGACATAATGATGTTGGAGAAAAATCTTTTGAAAATTATCTTCTAAATATTTCTAATAAACTCGAGATACCTATTATAGCCACTCATGAAGTATATTATTTAGAGAAAGAAATGCATGAAGCTCATGATGCTTATTTATGCATAGGTGAAAAAACTTATGTTAATGTTAAAGATAGAAGAAAATATACAGATCAGCATTATCTTAAAACAGCAGAAGAAATGAATAAGCTTTTTCATGATCTTCCTGATGCTTTAGCAAATAATGTTAATTTTCCCATGAGAGTTTCTTTCAGACCTAAAAATTCTTTACCAATACTTCCCAATATAAAAACTAGCAAAATTAAAGATGTAGATGAATTATTAACTAACGAATCTTTAGAAGGATTAAAAGAAAAACTAAAAGAATATGTTTTACCTTTTTGTTCTGATAAAGATAAAGAAAGTTCAGAAAAAATATATTTCCAGAGACTTAATCATGAAATTAGCATTATTTCAAAAATGAAATATTCAAGTTATTTTCTAATAGTCTCAGACTATATAAAATGGGCAAAAAAAAATGACATTCCTGTTGGTCCGGGAAGAGGTTCCGGAGCTGGTTCTTTAGTCGCTTGGGCTCTTTCAATTACTGAAATTGATCCAATCAAGTTTGGATTAATTTTTGAAAGATTTTTAAATCCTGACAGAATTTCTATGCCTGATTTTGATATAGATTTTTGTGAAGAAAAAAGAGATAAAATTTTTCAATATTTAAAGGATAAGTATGGAAAAGGAGTAGCACATATTATAACTTTTGGTAAATTAAAAGCTAGAATGGCTTTTAGAGATATAGGACGAGTTCTGGGTTTGCCATACGGATATGTCGATAAACTTTGCAAAATGATACCGTTTGATCCTTCTAGACCTATATCATTAGAAAAAGCAGTGGATCAAGAACCAAGGATAAGGAAAGAGCAAGAAAAGGATCCTAGAGTAAAAAAACTTATAGAGATTTCTAAAAAATTAGAAGGCCTAAATAGAAACATGGCAACCCATGCAGCTGGAGTGGTAATTCCCGAAGAGAATTTGGCTGAATTTGTTCCTTTATATAAGGACCCAACATCAGATTCACTTTTGCCATCAACACAATTTGATATGTATACTTCTGAAAACGCAGGTCTTGTTAAGTTTGATTTGTTGGGCCTAAAAACTTTAACAGTAATTAACAAAACAATAAATTTTTTAAAAGAAAAAAAGATAAAATTAGACATAAACAAAATTAAACTTGACGATAAAAAAATTTTTGAACTTTTAAGTTCTGGACACACAGTTGGCCTATTTCAACTTGAGAGTGCTGGTATGAGAGATGCTTTAGTTAATATGAAACCAAATAAATTTGAAGATATTATAGCGCTAGTAGCTCTATATAGACCCGGTCCGATGAGCAATATACCTATTTACAATCAATGTAAGCATGGAGATAAAAAACCAGATTATTTGCATCCAATGTTAAAAGAAATTTTAGAACCTACTTATGGTGTAATAATTTATCAAGAGCAAGTTATGCAAATTGCACAAGTACTTTCGGGATTTTCAGCAGGAGAAGCAGATATATTGAGAAGAGCTATGGGAAAGAAAAAAAGAGCAGAATTGGAAAAACAAAAAGAAAGATTTGTAAACGGAGCAATAAAAAATGGAATTAAAAAAGAAACAGCAAACTCAATATTCAAAAAAATAGAACCATTTGCTGAATATGGTTTTAATAAAAGTCATGCCGCAGCATACGCTTTGATAGCTTATCAAACAGCTTATCTCAAAACCTACTATCCTAATGAATTTATTGCTGCATCTATGTCTAACGAACTTTCAAATACAGAAAAATTAAGTGAGTTTTTTGAGGAATTAAAAAGACTTAATATTAATGTAGAAAGACCATGTATCAATAAGTGTTTTGGAGAATTTATACCTGAAAATAATATTTTATACTATGCATTAGGAGCTATTAAGAATGTTGGTTTTGAAGCTATTTCTCAAGTAGTTAATGAAAGAAAAAACAAAGGCCACTTTAAGTCTATTAGTGATTTTATAAATCGAGTTAATCCAAAGAATATAAATAAACTTCAGCTTGAAGGACTAGTTAAAGCTGGGGCCTTCGATTCAATTTTTAAAAATAGAAAAATACTTTATGATAATATACCCAATATTATACAAGATTCTAAAAATATTTATGATAAAAAAATTCAAAACCAGTCTAGTCTTTTTCTCGATGATGAGCAAAAAATATCTTATTTAGATAAAAATAAAAACTTATCTGATTGGTCGAATAATGAATTGTTATCAAAAGAATTTGAGTCAGTAGGTTTTTATTTTTCTAACCATCCTTTGGAAGAATATAAGGATGCTTTACAACAATATAAAGTAACTACATACAAGAATTTTGAAAACAACAATAGTGGAGAAGGAATTGTTGCCGGAACAATCATGTCAATTAAGGAGAAAAAAACGCTAAAAGGTACCCCTTTTGCCATAGTAAAATTTAGCGACACCACAAAAACTTTTGAACTTTTTCTTTTTTCAGAAATATTAGAGTTAAACAGAGACAATTTGATTGTAGGAAAATCTTTTATATTAACTTTAATCAAAGATAAACAAAATCAAGACAATCGTTTTAAAAGGGTAAATGTTCGGAAAATTTCTAGTCTAGATAAAATTATACAAAGCAATTATGGAGATGTTAAAATAGAAATATACAATACAGATTGTTTAGATAAGTTAAACAAAGTTATAGGAGAAAAAGGCGAATCTAGAATAAGAATTTCTATTACCAATTCAAACAAGAGCTATTTATTTGAATTGAAAAATAAAAGGAAATTTGATTACGAAACTTTAAAATTCTTAAATAAAGAACAATATATAAAGAAAATTAGCATATAAAACATATTGAATTTTTCCTTTTTAAACTGTAGAACACAGACTTTAAATACGCACACAGTTTTTGGTTGAGAAACCTCCGGTCCTTAAATGGAAAAAAGATTGTGGTGGAATAACCGGAAAAAATATGAAAATACCAAACGTTACGATAAAAAATTTATTAGAAGCTGGGGTCCACTTAGGTCACAAAACTTATAGATGGAATCCAAAAATGAATAAATTCATTTTTGGATCAAAAGACTCAATTCATATTATCGATTTAGTACAAACTCTTGAAATGATCAATTCAGCATTAGTTGAAATCCACAAATCAATATCTTCTGGAGGAAGAATATTATTTGTTTCTACAAAAAAGCAAGCAGCAGACTCAATTGCTAATCTAGCAAAAGAAACCTCCCAATTTTATGTTAATCACAGATGGCTTGGCGGTATGCTGACCAATTGGAAAACTATATCTAATTCCATAAAAAGATATAAAAAACTTTCCGCAGATTTAAAAAAAGAAAATACAGGTTTTACAAAAAAAGAAGTATTAAAAATGAGTATACAAAGAGATAAATTAGAAAGATCTCTTGGGGGCATAGCTGATATGATGAAAATTCCAGATATGATTTTTGTTATTGATACTAATGTCGAAGATCTGGCAATTAAAGAAGCTCTCAAATTAAATATACCTATTGTTGCTATCATAGATACAAATTCCAATCCGATAGGCATCAATTATCCTATACCAGGAAATGATGATGCGAGAAGAGCAATAAATTTATATTGTGATTTAGTAAAAGAAACAATATTAGATGCACAAAAGAATATAAAAAAAGAAAATCCTGAAGATTTAAAAATTTTAGAAAAAAAAGAAAACATAACTAAAGTTGAATTAAAAAAACCTAAAGAAGATCCAGCCAAAAAAAAAAAGAAAAAACTGTAAAAAAAATATCTAAATCGATTTTATCGAAAGTGAAGTCATTAACTTCTAAAAGCTCAAAATAAAAAATTTTTGTTATGTCTCAACAAAACATATTAGACAAAGTTAAAAAACTAAGAGAAATAACAGGAGTTGGTTTTAAAGACTGTAAGAATGCTATAGATGAAAATAATGGAGATATAGAAAAATCAATAGAATTTTTAAGAAAAAAAGGAATTGCTAAAGCAAGTAAAAAAATGAGCAGAGTAGCTGCCGAGGGATTAGTATGTATTTCAGAAAAGGAAAATCAATATTCAATTGTAGAAGTCAATAGCGAAACAGATTTTGTTGCAAAAAATAAAGAGTTCATAAACTTTGTTGAAGAAATCTCTAATGTAGCATTACAAAATCATGGAAAAATGAAAGACATACTGATCGCCAATATGAAAAATAAAAAAAATGTGCAAGACAATTTAGTTAGTTTAATATCAAAAATAGGTGAGAAAATAACTCTAAGAAGAAGTGATTATTTAACATCCGGTAAATCTGTAAATTTTTCTTATATGCATTCTGAAATTAAAAAAAATGTTGGTAAAATAGGAGTTCTAGTTAGTATTGAAACTACGAAAAAAAAAGACGAAATATTCAAATTTGGTAAACATTTAGCTATGCAAGTTGCAGCTTCCTCACCCCTTGCTATAGATAAAGACGATTTAGATAAAAATATATTAGATAAAGAAAAAGAAATTATAACAGAAGAATTGAAAAGCACTGGAAAGGATAATAAAATCATTGATAAAATAGCATCAGGTAAATTAAATAAATTTATTTCTGATAATACTCTTTTAAATCAAGAGTGGATTATGGATCCTAAAAAAAAAGTTAAAGATATAATCAAAGAAGTTGCTAATAAAGATAAAATAGTAATAAAAAAATTTATAAGATATAGAGTTGGCGAAGGTATTTAATTAAAATGACCTCAGAAGAAATAATAAATAATTGTAACCTAAAAATGAAAAAAGCTTTCGAAGTTTTTAATCAAGAGTTAGGATCTTTAAAAACAGGTAGAGCAAATGCATCTATGTTAGATATTATCAAAGTTGACGTTTATGGACAAAAAATGTCAATAAATCAATTGGCAACAATATCTACACCAGAAGCTAGACTGCTTACCGTTCAAGTTTGGGATCAAAATAATGTGGCTCTAATTGATTCTGCTATTAGAAAATCTAATTTGGGCATTAACCCCCAAATCGATGGCTCTTTAATGAGAATTCCAATACCGAGTTTAAATGAGGAAAGAAGAACTGAATTAAAAAAAATAATGGGAGGCCTAGCAGAAAAAGCAAAAGTATCAATTAGAAATGTGAGAAGAGAGGCTAATGATAAATTAAAAAAAGATTTAAAGGATAAAAAAATAGGTGAAGATGAAAATAAAAATTCAGAAAAAAAAATACAAAATTTGACTGATAAGCAGATTTTAGAATTAGAAAAAAAATTAGAGGAAAAAGAAAAAGAAATAATGACTATATGAATGAATTAAATCATGTCGCTATTATAATGGATGGAAATGGGCGATGGGGTTTAAAAGAAAGAAATTCAAGAAATTACGGACATTTAAAGGGTTTGAATACCGTCCAAATGGTAATTAAATCTTCCATTAGCCAAAAAATTCCTTTTTTAACACTTTATACATTTTCAACTGATAATTGGAAAAGACCTGAAAATGAGATTAATTTCCTTTTTGATTTGATTAGAAAATCTCTAAAAAAAAATCTTAAAAAAATTATTAAACAAGGTATTAAAATTAAGATTATTGGAAAAAAAAGAGGTTTGCCAAATGATATTATTAATACAATAAACTTGATTGAGTCTAAAACTGCCAAAAACAAGAGAATTTTTTTGAATATTGCATTAAATTATGGATCAAAAGAAGAAATTATTAATGCCTTCAAAAATCTCATATCTGATAAAAATAGAAAAATAAATATAGAAAATTTAGAAAAAAAACTTTATACAAAAAATTCTCCACCGCCAGATATCCTGATAAGAACCGGTGGAGCTAAAAGACTAAGCAATTTTTTATTATGGCAGCTGGCTTATACAGAAATATTTTTTTTAGATAAATTATGGCCAGATTTTAATGAAAATGATTTCAACAATATCATACTAAGATTTAAAAAAATTAAAAGAAATTTTGGAAAAATATGAACAATTTACAAAAAAGAATCGTTACATCTGTAGTATTAGTAACAATTGTTTTATCTTGTCTTTTTATTAACAGTTATACTTGGTTATTTTTATTGATAATTGTGTCTTTGATTAGTTTATTTGAGCTAATTAATATAAGTAGAAAAATTTGGACAGATAAATTAATATTATTTATATTTTCAATAATAAGTTTCATATATTTATTTTTCTTTACATTGATAACTTTTAGAGCCAGAGCATGGCTTGACTTTGAAGATATTCTATTTATTTTATCAATTTGTATTCTTTCTGATGTTGGAGGTTACATTGTTGGTAAAATTATTGGTGGAAAAAAATTAACAAAAATTAGCCCTAATAAAACTATATCTGGTACCATAGGTTCCTTTTTATTTTCTTTATTACCTTTAGTATTTATTAGTCAAAACTTTATAAAAATTGAATTTATAATTATTGTTTGGGTATTGACCATTTCATTAACATGTCAGTTAGGAGACTTATTTATTTCGTATTTAAAAAGATTAGCAAAAGTAAAAGATACAGGAAGTTTTCTTCCAGGACACGGCGGAATCCTAGACAGAATTGACGGAATAATATTTGGTGTGCCAACCGCATTTTTATTTTGGTTAATTATATTTATTTAAAATGAAAAAGAAAATTGCCATTCTTGGATCAACAGGTTCCATAGGAAAATCAACTTTAGAAATAATAACAAAAGATAAAAAAAAATTTGATGTTTTTTTACTAACCGCAAATAATAATTACAAAGAGTTAATCAAGCAGGCAAAAAAATTTAATGCAAAAAATGTTTTAATAAAAAATGAAAAATTTTACCTAAAAGTAAAAAAATCTTTGAAAAATACAAAAGTTTTTTGTGGAGATGTTTCGATAAGAAAAATAATTAATAAAAAAATAGATTATACCATGTCAGCTGTTGTAGGTTTAGCAGGATTACAACCAACAATTGATGCAGTTAAAGTTAGTAGAGTCGTGGCTATAGCAAATAAAGAAACCATTATTTGTGGTTGGGAAATTTTATCTAAATTAATAAAAAAATATAAATGCGAAATAGTTCCAGTTGACTCAGAACACTTTGCCATAAATGAACTCACAAAAAATATTTCTAATGAAGAAATTGATCAAATAATTATAACTGCTTCAGGAGGCCCATTTTTAAATACTCCTATAAAAAAGTTAAAAAATATAAAACCTAAGGAGGCTATTAAGCATCCTAATTGGAAAATGGGAAAAAAAATTTCTGTAGATTCGGCAAACATGATGAATAAAGTTTTAGAATTAATGGAAGCCTGTAAGCTTTTTAATTTTGATAAGTCTAAATATAAGTTAGTAATACATCCTCAATCTTATGTTCATTCTATAATTAGTTTTAAAAATGGGCTAGTGAAGATGGTTTTATATAATTCTGATATGAAAATACCAATTTCCAATATTTTGTATAATAATAAAAATAAATTTTCATATAAATCTAAAATTAAAATTGAAAATTTAAATAAAATCACTTATCAAGAAATTGATCCTAAAATTTTTCCGTCTATTAAACTCATTAACAAATGTTTTAACCAAGGGCCTTCAACACCCATAATAATTAACGCAGCCAACGAAGTTTTAGTTAACCTATTTTTGAAAGGCAGAATAAGGTTCGTGGATATAGTAAAAAGAATTAATATGATATTTAAAGATAAAGAATTCAAAAAATATGCTAAAAGGAAACCTAATTCGATAAAAGATATTAAAATAGTAGATAATTGGGCTAGATTGAAAACAGACAACATGTGTGTAAGATAAGTTTTTATGACTAATTATAAAAAAATTAATGTTTTTATTATTTTACTTTTTTTAGTATTTACACCAAATTCATTTTCTGAGGTGATTAAGAAAGTAGAAGTTAAAGGAAATCAAAGAATTTCTAATGAAACCATTGTAATTTTTGGTGATATTACACTTGGAAAAAATTACGAAGCAAGTGATGTTAACCAACTAATTAAAAAATTATACGATACTACTTTTTTTTCCGATATATTAGTTGAAATTAAAAATAATAAATTGAGTATTACAGTTAAAGAAAATCCAATAGTGAACTCAATAATTTTTGATGGAGAAAAAGCAGATAAATTTAAGGATAAAATTAAAGAATTAATTACCGTTAGAGAAAAAAGTTCATATGTAGAAAATAATATTAAGCAAGATATAAATACGATAAAAGAGTTTTACAGAAGTTTAGGTTTTTATTTCGTCAAAATTGATGCCCAAGCACAAAATTTGGAAAATAACAGAATTAATTTAATTTATACGATAGAAAAGGGAGAGAAGGCCAAAATAGCAAAAATATATTTTTTAGGAGATAAAAAAATTAGGGAAAAAAAACTCAGAGATATAATTACATCACAAGAAAATAAATTTTGGAAATTTATTGCTAGAAGTGTCTATTTAAGTGAGGCTAGAGTTGAATTAGATAAAAGATTATTAAAGAACTATTACAGAAATAAAGGTTATTATGAAGTTGATGTTAAATCAACAAACGTTGAATATTCGGAAGGCAGTGGTTTTGTTTTAACTTATAATATAAATGCAGGAAAAAGGTACAAGTTTACAAAAATTTATGCAGATGTTTCTGATGCTTTAGATAAAAGTGCATTTCATTCACTAGAAAATAAATTTAATAAATTAGTCGGAAATTATTATTCTCAAAGAAAATTAAAATCAGTTTTAGATGAAATTGATAAATTAAGTGAACAAAAAGAATTACAATTTATTAATCATAATGTTCTAGAAACATTAGATGGAGATGGGGTTGAGGTAAAAATTAATATTTTTGAAGGTGAAAAAGTTATAGTAGAAAGAATAAACATAGTAGGCAATTCTATAACTAATGATTCTGTAATAAGAAGTGCATTAATAATAGATGAAGGAGACCCTTTTAGTAAACTCCTCATTAATAAATCAATTAATGAAATCAAAGCTAGAAATCTTTTTGGTAAAGTGGAACATGAAGTTTTACCAGGATCTTCTGCCGATCTAAGAATACTTAAAATTAGCGTTGAAGAAAAGGCTACGGGAGAGGTTATGGCTGGGGCAGGTGTGGGTACGCAAGGAACAAGTTTTCAGCTAGCAGTAAAAGAAAACAATTGGCTTGGAAAAGGAATTAAACTTGAATCTTCTTTAAATTTGTCAGAAACAAAAGTGAGTGGGAATTTGTTAGTAGTTAACCCAAACTATAATTTTAGTGGTAATGCCGTAGAAGCCGGTATAGACGTATCTTCCTCAGATAGATCTGATACTTCAGGATACGAGAGTTCACGAACAGGACTTCGATTAGGAACATCTTTTGAACAGTATGAAAAAGTTTGGATAGCCCCAAGACTAGATGTGGCAATTGAAGATATTGAAGTAGATGATACAGCTTCAAGCGCAGTTAAAAATATGGAAGGCAACTTTTTTAATGCAGACTTTGGATACACAATAATTCTCGATAAAAGGAATCAACGTTTTAAACCTACTAAAGGATATAGAACAAGTTTTACACAAACACTGCCAATAGTTCAGGACTCTTCATCTTTACTAAATGGTTTAAACGTAGCCGCATATCATGATTTTTCAGAGGATTTAATCGGATCATTAAAATTTCATGCAAGAGCAATAAATGGAGTAGACGGGGATGTTAGATTAACAAATAGATTATATTTACCTCGAAATAAACTGCGAGGTTTTAGTACTTTTAGCGTAGGTCCAAAAGATGGAGATGACTATATAGGTGGTAACTACACCACAGCTATGAGTGCGGAAGCGCAACTACCTAATTTATTGCCTGAATCCTATAGAACAGATTTTAACTTATTTTTAGATGCTGGTAACGTTTGGGGTGTAGATTATAACGATAGCATAAATGAAACTAATGAACTTAGATCATCTGTAGGAATTGCAGCTAATATTTTTACGACAATTGGACCCCTTAGTTTTACCTTAGCCCAAAGCATTTCAAAAGCTTCTACTGACAAAACAGAAACATTCAATTTTCAATTGGGCACATCTTTTTAGTGAAACATTTAGTAAAATTTTTTGTAGTTACTTTTTTACTATTAATTAGTACATATTCATTCGCTGAACAAAAGATAGTTGTTCTAGATATGAAATTTGTTTTAAATAATAGTAAAGCTGGAAAGGGAGCTCAAGATTTTTTAAAAAAGTCTTATACAGATAATCAAAAAAAATACAATGATATAGAAAAAAAGTTAAAAAAAGAAGAAAACGATTTATTAAAGAAAAAAACAGTTTTATCAAAAGAAGAATATATTAAAAAAACAGATGCACTTAGAAAAAAAGTTATAGAATTTCAGACTCAAAGAAGAGCAGCTATTGACAAAATGACAACTCAAAGAGCAGAAGCCAGAGAAAAATTAATGAAAAAATTAGAACCTATTATTGATACATATATAAGAGAAAATAATATTTCATTAGTTTTGGATAAAAAAGATATGATAGGTGGAATGAAAGAAATCGATATTACTAGTACAATAATAGAAAAATTAGATAAAGAACTTCCATCATTAAATTTAAATTAAAATGTCAGAAAACCAGTTTTTTGAAAAAAAGGGTCCTTTTCCTTTAAAAGAAATACTTAATGTTATTGGTTATCAGGGAAATATTATTCAAAAACAAAATTTTAAAATAGAAGGTTTTGAAACGTTAGATAATGCAAGCCAAAACGACATGACCTTTTTAAATTCTAATAAGTATCAAGATTTGTCTAAAAAAACAAATGCTGCTGTTTGTATAACATCAGCCAATCTCACAAAATTTCTTCCAGAAAAATGTATTAAACTTGATGTTAAAAATGTTCTCTTTGCAGTAACCCAAGTAGCAAAAATGTTTTACCCTAAGGCTGATATGGATTTTCCTGATGAAAACTTGTCCTTATCCAAAGATGTTAAAACACAATATCCTGATGTTAAATTTGGAAAAAACGTTTTAGTAGGAAAAAATGTTTTAATAGGAAAAAATTCCCAGATCGGCAGCAATAGCATAATTGAAAGCAATGTTAGTATAGGAAAAAATTGTATAATAGGTTCTTTTGTTACAGTAAGAAATTCTATAATTTTAAATGATGTTTATATTCAAGATGGATCAAAAATTGGAATAAAAGGATTTGGTTTTATACCTAATAAAAATAAGAATATAAGAACACCACATGTCGGAAAAGTTATACTAGAAGAAGGTGTAGAAATTGGAGCTAACAGCACTATTGATCGAGGATCTCTTGGAAATACTGTTATTGGAAAAAATACTTTTCTTGATAATCAAGTTCACGTAGCTCATAACGTTAAAATAGGAAAAAATTGTATGATAGCTGGACAAGTTGGTTTTGCAGGAAGTTCTACTCTTGGTGACAATGTTGTTATTGGAGGACAAGCTGGAATATCTGGTCACCTCAATATTGGAAATAATGTTAAAATAGGAGGAGCAAGTGGAGTAATTAATGATATATCAGATAATCAACAAGTAATGGGTTACCCTGCTGTGCCTTTAAAAGAATTTGTGAAACAGAGAAAAAAAAATGAAAAGTGAATCAATAGATAAAAAAAAAATAGAAAGTCTACTCCCGCACAGAGAACCAATGTTATTAATTGACAGACTAATAAACATTGTTCATTTAAAATCTGCTACAGCTATAGTTAATGTAAAAAAAACATCATTTTTTGTCCAAGGTCATTTTCCCGGGCAGCCAGTTATGCCAGGTGTATTGATTGTGGAGGCTTTTGGACAGGCAGCTGCAGCTTTGACAGCTTATGGGGTGGATCCAAAAGAATATGAGAACAAATTAGTATATCTAATGAGTGTAGAAAAAGCTCGATTTAGAAACCCCATTTTACCAGATTGTGAACTTCACTTAGATATTGAAGCAGTAAGGTCACATGGCCGTGTATGGAAATATAAGGGTGTTGCTAAGGTGAATGGAAAAATAATGGCTGATGCGCAATGGTCAGCTACCATAGTTGAAAGAAATAAATGATTCATAATACTAGCGTTATAGAAAAGGGAGCGAAAATTGGTAAAAACGTAAAAGTAGGCCCTTTTTGTTATGTAGGTTCTAAAGTTCAAATTAGCGATGATGTAGAATTAATTTCCAATGTTCACCTTGAAGGAAATACAAATATAGGAAAAGGGACTAAAATTTTTCCTTTTGCTAGTATTGGAACCGTTCCTCAAGATTTAAAATATCATGGAGAATCTAATAGCTTAAAGATTGGCGAAAATAATACAATTAGAGAATATGTAACTATTAATCCAGGAACAGAAGGAGGGGGTAGCAAAACCATTATAGGAAACAACTGCTTGTTCATGATTTCATCTCATGTAGCTCATGATTGTAATATTGGAAATGA
>CEUZ01047371.1_pt1 | contig 15663 bp, 14 predicted proteins | sample 361511 | NCBI WGS metagenome assembly CEUZ01 (sample SAMEA2622822, study PRJEB7988) | marine metagenome | biome: marine biome (ENVO:00000447); feature: surface water layer (ENVO:00002042); material: "saline water (ENVO:00002010), including plankton (ENVO:xxxxxxxx)" | depth 5 m
TATGATGCTTTAGTTAGAATGGTTCAAGATTTTTCAATGAGCTTACCTCTAATTGATGGACAGGGAAATTTTGGATCAATTGATGGTGACCCTCCTGCAGCAATGAGATATACAGAAACTAGACTTGCAAAGATATCCCAGTATTTAATTGATGATATTGAAAAAAACACTGTTTCATTTAAAACTAATTATGACGAAACTGAATTTGAACCAATTGTTTTACCAGCACAATATCCAAATTTACTAGTTAATGGAGCGGGTGGAATTGCAGTAGGTATGGCAACTAGCATACCTCCGCATAATTTGGGCGAAGTTATAAGTGGAACTTTAGCTTTAATAAAAAATAAAGAAATTAAAATTAATGAATTAATGAAGCATATACCGGGACCAGATTTTCCAACTGGTGGTATCATAATTGGAAAAGATATAATTAAACAAGGATATAAAACTGGAAGAGGCTCTTTTAAAATCAGAGGAGATATAAATATTGAACAAATAAAAGGAGGTAGAGAAAGACTAGTAATTACATCTATACCTTACCAAGTAAATAAATCAGTTTTAAACGAAAGGATAGCAGAATTAGTAAGAGATAAAAAAATTGAGGGTATTAGAGATATTAGAGACGAGTCGAATAGAGAAGGTGTGAGAGTTGCAATTGATCTTAGATCAAATGTAGAGCCCGAGACTATTAAAAGACAACTTTATAAATTTACATCTATAGAAAGTTCTTTTGGATTTAATACATTAGCTATTGTAGACGGTAAACCAAAAAATTGTAATCTTAAAGAATTCTTAGAAAATTTTCTAAAATTCAGAGAAGATGTTGTAATCAAAAGAACTAAATTTGATCTCAAAAAAGCCGAAGATAGAGTACATATATTGTTAGGTTTATCTGTTAGTGTGGAAAACATAGATAAAGTTATTAAAATAATTAGATCTTCAAAAAATCCTGAGGAAGCCAAATATACTCTTTTAAAAACTAAATGGAAAATAAATAAAACATCAAAGTTAATAAAATTAGTTGATACAAAAAACTATAAAGGAAATTATTCATTATCTGAAGAGCAAGTTGTATCAATTCTAGAATTGAGATTACAAAAATTAACAGCTTTAGGTATTAATGAAATAGAAGTAGAAATAAAAAAATTAGCAGAATTAATTACAAAATTTAAAAAAGTTATTAATTCAAAATCTGAATTAATGAAAGTTATAAGTTTAGAATTAGAAAATATTAAAGAAAAATTTTCTATTGATAGAAGAACAAACATTACTGATGCTATATTAAATTATGATATTGAAGAAACTATTCAAAAAGAATCTGTAATAATTACAATAACACTCCAGAGTTATATAAAAAGAGGTGCATTAAGTAATGTTAAACAACAAAAAAGAGGTGGTAAAGGTAAAACTGGTATAAAAACCAGAGATGAGGACTCTGTTGTCCAAACATTATCAGTAAATACTCATACTTCAGTGCTTTTTTTTTCTACAGAAGGGTTAGCATATAAAATTAAAGCATGGAAAATTCCAGAGGGATCTTCAACTTCTAAAGGTAAATCTTTATTTAATATTTTACCTCTTAAGAGTCACCAATCTATAAGCTCAATTATGCCATTTCCAGATCAAGATGTTGATACAAAAGGTATGCATATCATTTTTGCTACTGCAAACGGTAAAATTAGAAAAAATAATTTAGATGATTTTACATCAATCAATGCCTCAGGTAAGATTGCTATGAAGCTTGACTCTAATGATAAAATTATTGGTGTTAAAATATGTAAAGATGACCAGGACATTATATTGAGCACTAAATTTGGAAAATGTATCAGATTCGAGTCTAAAAAATTAAGAGTTTTTAAAGGTAGATCGTCTAAAGGAATAAGAGGTATTAATTTGTCTGATAATGACTCAATAGTCTCTCTTTCAATTATAGATCATGATAAAAAAAGTAAAAAAGAGTCAAAATCTGAAATTAAATCAAAAGAAAAATTCATTTTATCCATAACTGAAAATGGTTATGGAAAAAGAACATCTCACTATGATTTTAGAGTGACTAATAGAGGCGGAAAGGGAATAATTGGTATTGTAAACTCAACAAGAAATGGCAATGTTTCATCATCTTTTCCAGTTTTTGAAGGCGATCAAATATTGATTTCAACAGATAAGGGACGCGTTATAAGAACCTCAGTAAAAGAAATAAGAGTTGCAGGCAGAAATACTCAGGGTGTAAGAATTATTAAACTTTCAGGGGATGAAAAAGTTGTTTCAGCAATCAAACTTGATGATAATTTAATTTAATGAAAAATATAGCAATATATCCTGGAACTTTTGACCCAATTACATTTGGACATATAGATGTAATCAAGAAAGCACTTAAATTTGTTGATAAAGTTATTGTAGGAATTTCAGATGGAAATGAAAAAAATTTTTTATTTTCAATAGAAGAAAGAATAGAAATTGTTAAGAAAGCATTATTTGTTGATTTGAAATTTTCAAAAAATAAAATTAAAGTTGTTACTTTTAATTCATTAACTACTGAACTTTGTAAAAAATATAAATCTAATATTATATTAAGAGGTTTAAGAGCTGTATCAGACTTTGAGTATGAATTTCAACTAGCAGGTATGAATAGAAAATTAAACAATAAGGTTGAAACAATATTTCTCATGTCAGATGTTGAAAATCAAATAATTTCTTCAAGATTTGTTAAAGAAATAGCTCAACATAAAGGAGATTTAAAAAAGTTTACTACTAGCAGTACTATTAAAAGTTTAAAAAAGAGATATGTATAGATTTTTTAGTATAATAATTTTATCAATATTAATAATAACAAATAATTTAAATGCAAAGGAGAATATTATGATTTTAAAACTTAAAGATGGAGATGTAAAAATTGAACTATTTCCAGACATAGCACCCAATCATGTTAAAAGAATTACAGAACTGGCAAATAGTGGAAAATATGATAATGTTGTATTTCACAGAGTTATAGATGGCTTTATGGCTCAAACAGGAGATGTAAAATTTGGAAATTCATCCTCTTCAGATTTTGATTTAAACCGTGCTGGCATGGGTGGTTCAGATCTTCCAGATTTAAAAGAAGAATTCAGTGATTTACCTCATGAAAGAGGCACTCTTTCAATGGCTAGATCTTCGGATCCTAATAGTGCAAATAGTCAATTTTTTATTTGCTTTGAACCTGCTCCTTTTCTAGATAGACAGTACACTGTGTTTGGTAAAGTTCTTGAAGGTATGGATTTTATTGACAAAATTAAAAAAGGTGATGGTCAAAATGGGTCTGTTTCAGATCCTGATAAAATTATAAGTTTTAAGTCACAATAAAACTTTAATGGATGGCATTAAAAAAATTCAAATTTAATGTTCTTAATACTGAAAATTTTTCAAGACTTGGGGTAATAGAAACTCATAGAGGAAACATAAATACACCTGCTTTTATGCCTGTAGGCACACAGGCTACAGTTAAAGGAACATTTATTGAAGACATAATTAAGACAGGTAGCGAAATAATTTTATCAAATACCTATCACTTAATGATTAGGCCTGGTGTTGAAAGGATAAAAAATGTTGGTGGTTTACACGAATTCATGAATTGTAAATTGCCAATTCTAACAGATTCTGGAGGTTTCCAAATAATGTCATTATCAAATCTGAATAAAATTGATTATGAAAAAGGAGCAATATTTAAATCTCATGTTGATGGTAAAACTTTCATATTAAGTCCTGAAGAAAGCATTAAGATTCAAAAAGGATTAAACTCAGATATTGTAATGGTAATGGATGAATGTCCTAAAAATACAAAAGATTACAAACGAATAAGTGATTCAATGAAACTTTCTACTTATTGGGCAATGAGATCAAAAAAAGAATTTGGAGATAATCCACTCAAGGCATTATTTGGAATAGTCCAAGGAGGTCTATTTAATGATTTGAGAGTCAATTCACTTGAAGAGTTAGAAAAAATAGGATTCGATGGTTATGCAATAGGTGGTTTGGCAGTAGGTGAGACTCAAAATGAAATGTTTGAAGTTTTAGATGGAATTAAAAATGTTTTACCTAAAGAAAAACCAAGATATTTAATGGGTGTAGGCACTCCTTCAGATATTTTGGGTGCAGTAAAAAGAGGTGTTGATATGTTTGATTGTGTTTTACCCACAAGATCAGGCCGTACAGGTCTTGCATTTACTTGGAATGGCAGAATCCAGATTAGAAATGCAAAAAATAAGAATGATAATTCACCTTTAGATAGTAACGTTTCAAAATTTGATCTAAACAAATATTCAAAAAATTATTTAAATCATTTATATAATTGCGATGAAATGCTAGCCTCTATGATTTTAACCTTAAATAACATAAATTTTTACCAAGAATTGATGTTTGAGATAAGAAAAAATATTAAAAATGGAACTTTTGAGGAATTTCATAACAAGTACATTAATTTGCTGTAAATTTTAGACATTGATAAATAATTAAAAATGAATATAAGAAATTTCGTTGGGCCCTTAGCTCAGTTGGTAGAGCAATTCCCTTTTAAGGAATGGGTCGTTGGTTCGAGTCCAACAGGGCTCACCATAACAAATGTTTGAAAAAAAATTTCTTTTAAATCAACTTAAACATTTTTTAAAAATATATAAATTAAAGCCTATTTATAATAATTTTAGTGGCATGAAGGTAGAGCACTGCTTTGCTCTATATTGTCTTCTTAAAAAAATTAAACCAAAGTATGTAATAGAGTCAGGAATATGGAGGGGACAAACTACATGGTTAATAAAAAAGACACTTAAAAAAACTAAATTATTTTCTATAGATCTTGATTTATCTCAAAGGGAAATAATTTATAAAAATGTAGAATATCTTAATAAAGATATAACCAAATATAATTGGGATAAAATTAATAAAAATAATACTTTAATAATATTTGATGATCATGTTTGTTTTTCTGAAAGAATTGAATTTTTAATTAATAATAATTTTAAACATATAATTTTTGATGATAATTTACCAAATAATTTTATTTCATATTATACTCCTAAAATGATCTATGAGAATCAAATATTAAAAAAAAAACAATTTATTAAGTATACAAATATTAAAAGATTATTTTTATTTATATTTAGATATTTAATTTTCCGTGAGTTTAAAAAAAATTATAAAATTAAATTCCTTAAAAAAAATATCCAAATAAATTTTCCACCAAAGATAAATAATAAAATTAGAAATAATATTGATTTATTAAAAAAAAATATTAAATTATATTATGAATTTCCACCAATTATAAAATTTGATTTAAAAAAACGTTTTAACAAAGTATTTAAAAATTATAATTTAGATTTAAGCAAATACAAATATATAGTTAAAAAGCCAATAACAAATACTAAAGAATTTAAATTTGAGAAAAAAATATTGGATGAAATGTCTTCTCAATATGGAAATATTTGTTATTTAAAATTGAAATAATGTTAAACAATAGGTGGATATTTTAATATTATTTCGTTCATCCACTTAGAAATTTTATTTATTCTATTTGAAGCAGATGGATGAGTGCTCATAAATTCAGGTGGTTCCTTTCCTTTGTTTGCTTTTTTCATTCTCTCCCAAATTTTTGTTGTTTCTCTTATGTCATATCCCGACAGTGAAGCAAAAATTAAACCTAAATAATCAGCTTCACTTTCTTGTTTCCTATTAAAAGGATTAAGTATTCCAATTTGAGATAACAATCCAACTGCATTCATGCCTGTTGTTCTATTTATTTGAGATAATTTTCCGCCAGTAGCAATATCAATTATTTGAGTTCCTGTACTAATAAGCATTCCTCTGCTTGCTCTTTCGACAGAATGTTTAGCTACAGCATGCGCTATCTCATGACCCATTACAGCTGCTAGACCATTTTCATTTTTAGTTATATCTAGCATTCCAGTATACACTGCTATTTTTCCTCCAGGCATGCACCATGCATTTTTTACTTTTTTATTTTCAATTAAAATATATTCCCATTGAAAATTTGTTGTTGGGTCTTCAAGATTATTTCTTCTAAAATATTCAGATATCGATATTTCTATTTTTGATCCTATATTTTTTATACTTTTTAATGTTTCTTTATCATCGCTCATTTTTTCTTTTTGTTTTACTTTTTCGTAAAGTTGGGCTGCCTTAGCATTTAGATGTGATTCTGGTATTATTTTAAGTTGTTTTCTTTCAGTTATAGGGACTGATGCACATGAATGCATGCCTATTGACATGCAGCCGCATCCCAACAAATATATGAAATTTCTTCTATTCACTTTTGATCATAATTATATTACATGTATTATATTATCAATATGAAACTAATTTATAAGTTTTTTATTATATAAAATTATAAGCAAATTTCGATTTGCATAAAATAATTAAATTATGTCCATTAAAAAAAGAAAGAATACACCTTTACTTGCTAGATTAAGAAACTACTTTATTACCGGAATTGTAGTTCTGGTTCCCATTGGAATAACCTTATATTTAACTAAATTCTTTATTTCTATTTCCTCAAAAATGATACCTTATGATTTAAATCCAAATAATTATCTTCCATTTGCAATACCAGGTCTTGAAATATTTTTATCAGTTATATTTATTACTTTTATCGGAGGACTATCACTTTCATTCATTGGGAAAAAAATTTTACAATTATTTAATGATCTATTAAAAAAAATTCCAATATTGAGAACTATTTATTCTGCAATCGGACAAATGACTGAAACATTAGCTCCTCAAAAAGGTAATAGAAAAACTGTTGTTCTTGTTGAATATCCAAGAAAAGGAAGCTGGGCTGTTGGTTTTGCTACAAAAGATAATGAAGGTGAGATTTCAAAAAAAACTAACAGACAATTAGTTAATGTTTTTGTACCAACAACACCTAATCCAACAAGTGGATTCTTATTAATGTTTCCCAAAGATGAAATAGTTTATTTAAATATGACTTTTGAAGAAGCTTCAAAATTTATAGTTTCTGCCGGCACTTCTAATCCACATAGTTAATTAATTTTATTAATAATATTTGCCCTGTCATATAATTTTAATAATTTAAAATATTTATTAGATAAAATGTTATCTTTATCTAAATTTTTAACTTTAAATTCTGCTAAATTGAATAAATCTTTATTTATAATCGGATCTGCAAGTTTAAATTTTTTTATTCCACTCTGTTTAAAACCCAAAACATCACCATAACCTCGCAAGATCATATCTTCTTCGGATATTTTAAAACCATCATTATAATTTTTAAGTATTTTAATTCTTTTTTTTGCATTTTCGCTTAAGTTTGATTTAAACATCAATATACAATAAGCTTCCTTTGATCCTCTGCCGACTCTTCCTCTTAATTGATGAAGTTGAGATAAACCGTATTTATTGGCATTCTCTATAACTATTACATTTGCATCTGGAAAATCTATCCCTACTTCAATAACAGTAGTGGAAACTAAAATGTCTAGTTTTTTTTGTAAAAAATTATTTAAAACTAAATTCTTTTCATCGCTACTCATAGAACCATAAATTAATCCTACACGCTTTCCAAAATAATTTTTTAAAAAATTACATTTTGAAATTGCTGATTGTTGATCAAGTTTTTTTGACTCTTTTATTAAAGGACAGACCCAAAATATTTGATTTTTTATATTTATTTGCTTTTTAGTAAATTCTATTACATCCAATATTTTACTTTCCAACTTACTGTAAGTCATAATTAATTTACGATTTTTTGGTTTTTCTTTTATCAATGTTATGTCCATATCACCATAAACTGTCATCATCATAGTTCTTGGTATTGGCGTTGCTGACATAACCAAAATATCACAATTTACTCCTCCTTTTTCAGATAATAACTTTCTTTGTTTCACACCAAATTTATGCTGTTCATCAATAATTATTAACCCTAAATTAAAATAATTAATTTTTTTTTGAAATAATGAATGAGTACCAATTAAAAAATCTATTGTTCCATTTTTCAAATCTTTAATAATAATTTTTCTTTTTTTATATTCAGTTTTTCCAGTTAAAATTTCAATTGTGTAATTTTTTCCAAATTTTTTTTTTATAAAGTTGTAGTGCTGTTTAGCTAATATTTCTGTAGGAACCATCATACAAGATTGATATCCAGCTTTTATATTATTAATTGCTGAAATTATTGATACTATTGTTTTACCGGATCCAACATCGCCTTGAATTAATCTAAACATTTTTTCTTTTGATTTTAAATCATCATTAATTTCTTTTAATGCAATTTCTTGATCATTTGTAAGTATAAAATTTAAAGAATTAAGTATTTTATTTTTTTGATCTTCAAATTTTTTTTCTTTTTTTTTGTGTTTTTTTATTTTCAATCTTACTTTAGATGACAATAAGTAATCAGCAAAAATTTCATCAAAAACTAATCTTTTATAATAATTGGTTTGTTTTATTTTACTTAAATCGCTTTCGTGTAGTTTTATTATTGACTCTTTCCAACTTACATTATTAAATTTTTTCAATATATCATTATCTAACCATTCCTGAATATCAGGTAATTCTGATAAAACATTTTTTATTATTTTATTATATTTGTTTAAATTCAAACCTTCTGTTAAGCTATATTTATTTTTTTGATCAATTATATTATCAATAATTTTATTTTCTGTAGAAGGATTTACAATTTGGTATTTATTTCTAAAATAATTTACTTTGCCACTAATAATTATTTCTTTATTTATAGGTAATATTTTTTTTATATATCCTTCATAACTATTAAAAAAAATACAATCTAATGAAATATTATTAGCTTCACAAATAACTTTATTTGGTAAATTTCTAATTCTTGGAAAATTATATTTTTTTGGTATAATTCTTATTGATTGTTTTTTTCCTATTTGTAAATCCCCCATATTTTTAACTTCAGAAGTTTCAATTTTAGAAATAGGTAGATGCCACAATAAATCGAATATATTATTTATATTCTTTTTATTAAATTGATCCTTTGTTTTTTTTCCTACACCTTTTAATTTATCTAGATTTGATAATAAATATTCATAATCTTGCATTTAATATATATAAAGCTAACTAAAATGAATTTAAATAAACAAAATTTAATTAATAAAATTATATATAGGGCACAATATAGAGGAACTAAAGAAATGGATATATTTTTAAGTTCTTTTGTTAAATCCATCATAAACACACTATCAATTAATGAGTTAAATGATTTAAATGATATAATTAAACTTGATGACGAAAGCTTGAAAAAACTAAGTAATGGCGATTTAGCATATAGAAAATTGAAAAATAATAAAATTAGCAAAAAATTGATAGAATTTAAAAAAAAATATTAAATGGCGGAGAGACTGGGATTCGAACCCAGGAAAGAGTTGCCCCTTTGCCGGTTTTCAAGACCGGTGCTTTCAACCGCTCAGCCATCTCTCCGTTAAGAAAGGTTTTTATAATTATTGCTATATATTTCAAGAATAAAATAGATAAAGTAATTTATTAAATGCATAACAAAAACTTTAACAAAGGTATTGTTTTAACAGCATTGGCCTCTTTCTGGTGGGGTTTTCTAGGAGTCATATATTTTAAATACATATCATTCGCAGGCCATATAGAAGTCGTCATTCATAGAAGTATATGGACAACTGTTGTTTTGTTGTTAACAACTATATTTTTCTCTAAATGGAAAGTTTTTTTTAAATTAATTTCAAATAAAAAAATATTACTAATACTATTTGTTTCTGGAATATTAATTTTTATAAATTGGGCTGTATGGATTTATGCAGTGTCAAATTATCGAGTTATTGATGCTAGTTATGGATATTTTATAATGCCAATAATAAGTATATTTCTTGGTAATTTTTTTTTTAAAGAAACTTTAAGTTTTAAAGGAAAAATTTCAATTATAATTGTACTTGTCTCAATAATATATTTAATATTGATAGATTTTAAATCTATACCTTGGGTAGGCTTGATAGTTGCATTAAGTTGGAGTTTTTATAATTTACTCAGAAAAAAAATTAACGTTGATACAGATATAGGATTATTAATTGAAAGCTTATTTATTTTTCCAATAGTTATTATTGCATTTTATTTAATTGTACAAAATAATGTTAATGATTTTGACATATCAAATCCTAAATTGATGTTTATTTTAATGTTAGCAGGACCAATGACTGTAATACCACTTTTTTTGTATGTAAGAGGTGTAGAATTATCTGGTTTAGGTCCAGCTGGTATGATTTTTTATATTACGCCGACTCTTCAATTTATATTAGGTTATTTCATATATAATGAGCCTTTTAACTTAATAAGGTTAGTTAGCTTTATTTTAATTTGGATTGCTGTATTTATTTATTTAAAGGATTTATATGAAAATAATTAAAATTTTTTTAATATTAAATTTATTTGCTTCATATGCTTATTCAAATGACGCAGATTTTGAAATATGGAAAAAAAATTTTAAAAAGCATGCTATAAGTCAAGGCATAAATATAGCTACTGTTGATAAACATATTGATAAATCAAAATTTTTACCGAATGTAATAAAATATGATAGATACCAACCAGAATTTTATGAAGATACAAAAACATATATTTCAAAAAGAACATCTAATAAAAAGGTTTTTGTTGGTAAAAAAATTTATCAAAACAATAAAATTACAATAGATACAATCTCAAAGTTTTATAAAGTAGATAAATATCTTCTCTTAGCTCTTATGGGAATAGAAACAAATTTTGGAACTTATTTAGGAAAAATGGACATTATATCATCTTTAGCAACACTAAGTTATGATAAAAGAAGAAGTGAATTTTTTACATCAGAACTAATTACTCTTTTAAAGCTTATTGATCAAAAAAAAATTAATCCTGACATATTATTTGGATCTTGGGCTGGGGCATTTGGAAATTTTCAGTTTATGCCTTCAACAATAAATAATTATGCTTTAGATTATAATAATGATGGTAAAATTGATTTAAAAAATATTGAAGATTCTTTTGCGTCCGCCGCAAACTATTTAAATAACTTAGGTTGGGACAATAACATACCATGTTTTTATAAAATTAAATTAGACAATAAAGTGCCTTTGAAATATCTTAATACGTCAGCCAGAAATCTAATTAATAAAAAAAATTTGAGTTTTTTTTCTAAATATATTGTCAATTTTAATACAATAAAAGAGTTTAGCAATTTAAATACAGCTTTAGTAACCCCAGATGTTGATATAGTTCCTGATACAGATAAATTTAATCCGGCTTATATAACATTTAAAAATTATGAATTAATTTTAAAATGGAATAGATCATTAAGATTTGGTTTAGCTGTATGCACTTTACGCGATAAATTTAAAAATGAATTTTAAAAATATATTAATAATATTCATCTTTTTAATTTCATGCACTAGCAATAAAGATATTGTTATTGAAAATAATTACGAAACTTATTCAAATAAAGGTTTTGCATTAATTTATGATGACAACTTATTAAAAAATAAAATTGTAGGTAAAAAAATAGATAATAGATCCTTGCTAATAATTAATAATAATTTAAACATTAACACACCAATAAAAATTACAAATCTTATAAGTGGAGAATACTTAGTTGCACAAGTCGGATATAATTCAAGTTACCCAAATTTTTATAATTCAGTTATAACTGATCGAATTGCAAAAGAATTAAGTATTGATAAAAATCAACCTTACATACAAATACAATCGTTAAATTCCAATAGTACATTTATAGCAAATAAAGCAAAAACTTTTGACGAAGAAAAAAAAGTCGCAAACAAGGCTCCAGTTGAAAGTATTACTATTCAAAATATAGGAATATCGAAAGAAAATAAAGTTATAAAGAAAACGACAAAAATTGATGATTTTAGCTTCATAATTAAATTTGCTGATTTATATTTTGAAGATTCTGCAATTATGCTAAAAAAAAGATTATTTGAAGAATTTAAAATAACTAATGTGAAAATAAAAAAGATATCAAAAAATACTTATAGAGTATACAAGGGTCCTTATAACAATTTGAATTCTATTAAAAAAGCATTTAATGATATTAAAAATTTGGATTTTGAAAATATTGAATTAATAAAACTATGAAAATATTATTTTTAGGTTTAATTTTTATTTTTTTTTCTTTTAATTTATCTTTAGCTAAATCTAATTTCGATATAAAAGCTAGAACAGCAATCTTACAAGATTATCATTCAGGTGAAATATTGTACGAAAAAGACGCTGATCGTAAAATATTTCCAGCATCAATGACAAAAATAATGACCACTATTATTGCTTTTGACTTATTAAAAAGTGGTGAGTTAAACTTAGATGACAAATTTATAGTTTCAGAAAATGCGTGGAGATTGTCCGAAGCTGGATATTCATCAATGTTCATAATGGTTGGTGACCAAATTACAGTTGAAAACTTGCTAAGAGGTATAATTGTATCTTCAGGTAATGATGCTTGTATAGCTTTAGCAGAAGGAATTGCAGGTACAGAAGAAGAATTTGCAATAATGATGACAGAGAAAGCTTATGAAATTGGTATGCAAAATACAAATTTTTCAAATTCTTCAGGTATTAATTCACCCGATAATCTTTCTACAGTTAGAGATATTTTAATAATGTCTACTTATCTGATAAAAAATTATCCTAAATATTACGAATATTTTAAAGAAAAAGAATTTACTTGGGATAGAACTGGTGGAGATCCTATTACACAGGGCAATAGAAATCCTTTACTTTATAAAAATTTTGGAGCTGACGGTATTAAAACAGGCTACCTTTCATACGAAAAATATTCATTAGCAGCATCTATAAAAAGGAATGAAAGAAGATTAATATCAGTAGGAAGTGGTTTTAAAACAAAAAATTCAAGATCCAAAGAATCTTTAAAACTTCTTACATGGGGACTTACAAGTTTTGATACTATAAAAATTTCAAAAAAAGATGAAATTTTTACAGAACTTGATGTTTGGCATGGAAAAAGTAAAAAAATTAAAGTTTATACAAATGAAGATATTTACAAAACTATTCCAAAAGCAAAAAAAAAGTATTTAAAAGTTTCAATTGAATACAATGGACCTATTCCAGCTCCAATAAAAAAAAATGAAATAGTTGGAAAAGTTAAAATTCAATTTAAAGATAATCTTCTAGATGAATACGACCTTTATGCTTCTGAAGAAATTAAGAGATTAAATATATTTTCAAGAATAATAAATTCAATAAATTTTTTAATTTGGGGTGATGTCTAAATATCCTGTTATTATATTTGAAGGTATAGAGGCCTCTGGAAAAACTACCAATATTAAAATTGTTTCAAATTATTTAAAAAAAATAAATAAAAAATTTATAAAACTTAGAGAACCTGGTGGGTCAAAATATTCTGAAATAATAAGAAAAATTATATTAAATAAAAATTCAAAATTAAATTATAAGACTGATTTTCTCTTAATTTTAGCTTCAAGATCAGAGAATTATGAAAAATTAATAAAAAAAAATTATAATAAAAAAATCATACTTATAGATAGATTTACTGACTCCACGATAGCCTATCAACATTATGGTATGCTTATTAATAAGAAATTAATTATAAATCTAAATAATTTAATAACAAATAAACTAAAAGCAGATTTAACTTTTTTGAGTACTGTAAATAAAAAAAATTTAATTAAAAGATTAAGTCTAAGAAAAAATACCAATAAATATGATAAATTTAATTTTTCTTTTTATAATAAAGTCCAAAAAGGATTCCTAAAAATTGCAAAATTTAGCAAAAGTCACATTATACTAGACTCAAATTCAAATTCTATTAATGAAAATAAAAAAATTATTATAAATAAAATTAATAAAAAATTACTAATATGAAAAATGAATAAATTAATTGGTCATGATAAAACATATAACAGTTTAGTTTCACTTTTTGAAAAAAAATTGTTACCAAACAAAATATTATTATCTGGAAAAAGGGGTATTGGTAAATCTATACTTATAAATAAATTTTTAAACTTTCTTTATTCTAAAGATAAAAATTCAAATAATTTAATTAATAATAACAGTCATCCAAATATTTTTAAAATATTCAAAAAAATAGACAAAAAAAATATAGAGATTTCTCAAATTAGAGAAATGATAAAATTTCAAAATAATTCATCATTTGATAACAAAATTAGAACTATAATAATTGATGATGTAAATTATTTAAATTCAAGCTCCTCCAATTCTTTATTAAAAGTTATTGAGGAACCTAATAACAATGTATTATTTTTTTTGATTAATAATTCTGAAAATTTTTTATCTGATACACTCAAATCAAGATGTGTTGAATTTAAATTATTCTTAAATCGCATTGAGGTAAAATCTATAGTTAACGACTATTTTAAAAATCAAATTTATGATAAAATTTCTGTAGATTTTGTTAATTTTTATAATTCACCTTCATTTTTAATATCATTTATTGAATTTCTTAATGAGAATTCTATTGATTATGAAAATTTAATAATAGAGGACCTTCTTATTGAAATAATTAAAAATAAGTATTATTTAAATAATGAATTTATCTATCAGAATTTAAATGTTTTTATTGAATTATTCTTTTATAAAAATATAAATCGCTCTAAAAACATTACTTACAAAATTAAAGACTATTTCTATTTTAAACTATATCAAATACTAAAATATAATTTAGATCTAGAAACCTTTTTTATAGAATTTGAAGAAAAATTATTAAGTGAATAAAAATTATTATATTACAACACCTATTTATTATCCATCTGCTAAACCTCATATGGGTCATGCATACTCAAGTATAATTGCTGATTTTTTTGCGAGACTTAAAAGAATACAAGGATTTAATGTTTTTTTTTTAACAGGAACAGATGAGCATGGTCAAAAAATCCAAAGAGCTGCTGAAAAAATAAATAAAGATCCACTAAGTTTTTGCGATGAAATAAGTAAAACATTTAGAGACTTATCTGATACATTAAATTTATCTAATAATGATTTTATAAGAACTACTGAAGATCGTCATTCAAACTCTGTATCAAATTTATGGCAAATATTGGAAAAAAAAGACGAAATATATTTATCAAAATATTCTGGTTGGTATTCAGTTTCTGATGAAGCTTTTTATAATGAGGATGAAATAGAAGAAAAAAATGACAATAAAGTTTCAAAACTTTCTGGTTCACCTGTAGAATGGGTGGAAGAGGAGTCTTATTTCTTTAAATTATCTAAATGGCAAGAACCTTTGCTTAAATTTTATTCAGAGAATCCTAATTTTATATTACCAAATTCAAGAAAGAATGAAGTTATAAGCTTTGTAAAGAGTGGTTTAAAAGATTTATCTGTGAGTCGTAAATCATTCACTTGGGGAATCAAAGTTCCATCTAATAAAGATCATGTAATTTACGTTTGGCTTGATGCATTAACAAATTATTTAAGTGCACTTAATTACCCTGACACAAAAGATAAATTGTATACTCAATTCTGGCCTGCAGATATTCATATAATTGGTAAAGATATATTAAGATTTCATGCAGTATACTGGCCTGCTTTTTTATTAGCCGCAGGCATACCTCCACCTAAAAGAGTTTATGGACACGGATGGATTTTATCTGGAGAAGAAAAAATGTCTAAATCTAAAGGTAATAT
>CEUZ01168193.1_pt1 | contig 15642 bp, 16 predicted proteins | sample 361511 | NCBI WGS metagenome assembly CEUZ01 (sample SAMEA2622822, study PRJEB7988) | marine metagenome | biome: marine biome (ENVO:00000447); feature: surface water layer (ENVO:00002042); material: "saline water (ENVO:00002010), including plankton (ENVO:xxxxxxxx)" | depth 5 m
GATTGAAATTTTGCAAAACCAAAAGGAATAGGAATTAAAAATCTTTTCTTTTTAATTTCTCTCAACAAAATTTCCATTAATTCTTTAAAAGAGTAATTTTCGGGCCCACCTAGTTCAAAAATTCTTGGTTCTGAATTATTTAACTCCAAAGCTTTCACAATAGCTTTTGCAACATCTCCCACATAAATAGGTGCAAATTTTGTCTTACCGCCACCTACAAGGGGAAGAAATGGAGAAATCTGTGCAATTGATGCAAACTTATTAAAAAATTTATCCTCATTTCCAAAACATACTGATGGTCTTAAAATCACAGAAGGTTTAAAATTTTCCTTAATATAATTTTCTCCCTGAAATTTGGATTGTATATATTTTGAAAAATGTTTTTCCTTTACTCCTAATGCGCTAACGTGAACTAAACGTTTTATTCCTTCTTCGTTGCACAACCTGCTAAGCAAAAGAGGGAATTGAGCATGAATTTGATTAAATTTTTGTTTTGAATTTTCAAAAAGAATTCCACATAAATTAATTACAAAATCACAATTTTTTAAAACTAATTTGATGTCATCAGGATTGTAAATATTTGTTTTAAATAACTCAATCTGTCCAGGATTGCCTAAAGGTTTTAAGTAGCCGGCCAAATAAGGGTTTCGTGTTGATACTTTGATACGATAGTCCAATTTCGTTAGTTCACGCATCAAATATTTGCCAATAAATCCTGAACCACCAAAAATTGCAATTATTTTTTGATTATTTTGCATTTTGATAACATTAACATTATATAGGAGTTTATAGGAATGACGAAAATTTATAAATACACCGATGATATTGACGCAGACGGATTAAAACAATTAGAAAAATGTTCAAGTCTGGCCCTGGATACAGAAGGATCGGGTCTTCAAATTCCACACCGAGACAAGCTGAGCCTGGTTCAATTTAGCACCGGTAATAATGATGCTTTTATTATTCAACCTAACAGAAAACATTATAAAGCTCCGAATATTGTAAAAATTTTAGAAAATACAAGAATTACAAAAATTGGCCATTATTTAAGGTATGATATATCTGGTTTGGAATATTTTCTAAAATGTAATGTAAAAAATATTTTCGACACGAAAATAGCTAGTAAACTTTGTAGAACATATACACAAAATCATGGTCTTAAAGATTTAGTTTTGGAATTTTGTAACAAAAAATTGGACAAAAGACTCGGTAGCAGTGATTGGAATAAAAGCTTGGATGAATTAACTGATGCACAACTCCAATACTGTAGCAACGATGTAATATATTTGCACAAAATAAAAGATGCACTTTATAAAATGTTAGTGAGAGAAAAAAGAATAGAATTGTACGAAAGTACTATTAACTTTTTAAAGACAAGGATTAAGCTTGATCAAAACGGTTTTACTGAAGACATATTTCAACATTAATGAATAAAGATTTACAAATAGCTAAAAAAACTATTCAAATAGAAATTCAAGCTTTGAAGAAGCTCTATGGCAGCTTTAACAATAGTTCTCAATTTTCAAAAGCAGTAAACTTACTTTTTAAAATTAAGGGTAAATGTTTAGTAGTAGGAGTCGGTAAAAGTTATATAGTTGGTCTAAAAGTTTCTGCAACTTTATCAAGTTTAGGAACTCCTAGCATTGCCTGCTCTGCTAATGATTTACAACACGGAGGACTGGGTGTTATTCAAAAAAATCAGGATTGTTTATTAGTTTTTAGTGTTTCCGGTGAGTCTTCAGAATTAAACAGTATTTTAAGATATGCTAACAGACAAAATATTCCCGTTATAGGAGTAAGTTGTAAAGCTTCATCAATGTTACTGCGTTACTCTACAATTAAAATTCTGTTGCCAAAAGTTGCCGAAGCTGGACTTACTCTAGCTCCTACTTCTTCTTCATTAAATTTTTTAGCCTGGGGAGATGCGCTAGCAATTTCTTGTATGAGAAAAAAAAAATGGACTAATAAAAAATTTATATCTACCCATCCATCTGGAAGTTTAGCTACAGCTTTAATCCAGGTGAAAGAGATAATGGCAACTGGAAAAGAAATTCCATTGGTTTCTTCAAATAAAAACATAAAAGTAGCGATTAAAGAAATGACAAAAAAAAGATTGGGAATAGTGTGTGTTAAAGAAAAGAGTGGTAAAATAAATTTAATAACAGATGGAGATATAAGAAGAAATAGTAACAACCTTTACAAAAAAAATATTTCGAAGATTAGTAACAAAAGTCCTGTTTGGATTTTTGAAAATGATACTGCGCTTTCAGCAATTGAAAAAATGAATTCTTTAAAAATTACATCTCTTTTAGTTGCTAATAATAATGATTATAATAAAAAAATTAAAAAAATTGCTGGAGTAATACATCTTCATCACTGTTTAAGTCGGGGTATCAAATGAAATCAAATAGAATTGTGATACAGATTAGCTTGATTTCGATTGGTGTATTGTTAATTTTAGCGACATATTTTCTTTATCCAAAACTTAAAGAAAACAAAATAGCTGCAAAAAAAATTACTGAAGAAGAAAAAATTGATACTAAAATTGATACTGAAACTAAAGAAGAAGCTATTAATACTTTCGAATACGTGGAATACAAAGGATTTTATGAAGGAGATAACCAGTTTGTGGTTAAGTCTGAAAAAGCCTACATTTTAGCTGATGATGATGACATGGTTCATATGTCAAAAATGCATTTAATTTTGTTCATGAAAGACGGAAGAGTGGTAAATATAACGAGTGATAAAGGAAGATACAACAAAACCACTTATGATGCATTTTTCGAAAATAATGTAAAAGCAACTGATGGAGAAAACGAAGTTTTTTCGGAAAATTTAGATCTTCTTGCTTCTGAAGATGTTGCTCATATTTATAATAATGTAGTGCTAAAAAATGATAAAAGTTCACTGCATGCAGATAAAATAGACTATGATTTCCAAACGAGATACTATCATGTTTCTATGTATTCGGACGAAAAGGTAAAAATAAAATTAGTTCAATGAGTAATGTAAAAAAATTTAGAATTATTAAATTTAAATCTAAACCAATATTGTCAGCAAAAAATATATCTAAATCTTTCAATGGAAGAATGATATTAAGAAAAATCGATCTTCACTTAAACCAAGGCGAAATGTTAGGATTGCTTGGAAGCAATGGAGCTGGCAAAAGCACCTTTATGAACATTATACTAGGTCTTTTAAAATGTGATTTTGGTGACATATTCTTGGGAAGTAAAAAACTAACTAACCTCGCTATACACATCAGATCAAGAATGGGAATATCTTACCTTCCTCAACAAACATCAATCTTTAGAGGTCTTACAGTTTATGAAAATTTATTAGGCATCGCTCAGATCGTAAAAAGGGGTGCCAGTGAACAGAGAGATGTAGTTGAGAAGCTAATGGCGGAATTTTCTATTACCCACTTAAGAGACGTAAAAGCCACAGCTTTATCTGGTGGTGAAAGACGTAGAACTGAAATAGCCAGATGCCTAATTAACAACCCCAAAGTTCTTTTATTGGATGAACCATTTGCAGGTGTAGACCTACTCTCCATGCAAGATATAAAAGGATTGTTGCTGAAATTACAATCTAGAGGATGCGCTGTATTTATAACCGATCATAATGCTTCTCAACTTCTTAGTGTTGTCGATCGAGCATATGTATTAGCAAACGGCACTATCGTAGCAAATGGCCCTCCAAGACAAATTGTTAATACAGCCGAAGCTCAGAGACTGTATTTTGGTTCGGATTTCAAACTATAATTTTAAATGGGTCGAAATTTTTCAGTTTTTATTAATAATACGGTAAAAAAAATTAATAAAAGTATATTTGTTGAAAGTGATAAAAGCATCTCACACAGAGCACTATTAATTGCAAGCCAGTGTTTTGGTCCTTCGATTTTAAAAAATATTTTAGAAAGCGAAGACGTAAAGAATACAATAAATTGTTTAAGAAAACTTGGAGTAAAAATTATAAAAAAAAACAAAACATATATTGTTTATGGCAATGGACTTGGTTCGTTTAAAAAACCACAGAATAATTCACTTTTTGCTGGAAATTCCGGTACCCTAGCTAGAATGTTAATCGCTCTTATCTCAACTCATGATAATTTAAAAGTCAAAATTTTGGGAGACAACAGCCTTAACAAAAGAGATATGCAAAGAATCATTCTGCCATTATCAAAAATAGGTTGTAATTTTTACCCAAAAAATAAGACTACTCTACCTCTTGTAATTGAAGGCACGAGTATGCCTTTGGCAATGAACCACGAAGAATCGATAGGTTCTGCGCAAGTGAAATCTGCCATTTTGCTTGCCGCATTAAACACACCTGGAATTACTAGAGTAGAAGAAAAAGTAATTTCTAGAAATCATACCGAAAATTTATTAACTACAATAAATGCAAATATAAAAATTCTAAAGAAAAAAAAAGGTAACACAATTTCTATACAAGGACAAAAAAATCTTTACGGATTTAATCTTGAAATTCCCGGTGATCCGTCATCTGCAGCTCCATTTATTGCTCTTACACTATTAACTTCAGGATCAAAATTATTAATCAAAAATGTTAACTGCAATCCAACAAGAATTGGCTTCTTAAAGATTCTTAAAAAAATGAACGCCAATATAAAAATAAAAAATCTTAAGCTCAAGTCAAAAGAACCTGTGGGAGATATTGTTATTAAAAGCAGTAATTTAAAAAGAATTAAATGTTCAAGCAAAATGGTTCCTTTGGCTATTGATGAATTTCCTTTGTTATTCGTAATTGCTTCACTAACAAGCGGAATGTCTACTTTTTATGGTATTAACGAACTCAGACATAAAGAATCTGATAGAATTAAAAATATGGAAATTGGTCTTAACCAAATTGGAATTAAAACTAAATCCACAAAGGATAGTTTGGTAATATTTGGAAATCCAAATATAAAAATTAAAAAAACATTGAAAATTTTTTCCAAAAATGACCATAGAATAGCAATGGCTTTTTTTTGCTTGGCTCAATTAGTAGGAGGAAATGTACAAATCCACAATTTTGAAACAGTAAATACATCATTTTCTAAATTTTTACCTTTAATGCAAAAAATTGGCGCTAAATATGAAATTAAAAAATAACATAAAATTACTTATAACTTGCGATTCAGGAGCTGGTGCGGGGAAAACTACTGCAGCAAAATATTTAAGTAAAAAATTTAAATTAAAACTTTTAACTAGCGGACTTCTCTATAGATATGTTGCTTTCAAACTTTTGAATAATAAAGAATTATTAAATAATAAATCCTTTTTAAAAAAAATTATAAAAAATATTAAACCCAAAGTTTTAAATAATTCAAAGTTATACTCCCCCGAAGTAACTAAATTCACATCTGATGTTGCAAAAATTAAAAAAATTAGAATTATGTTAAAAAAATATCAAAAAAAATTTTCGAAAAAGAGATTAGCTATCCTTGAAGGTAGAGATATGGGAATTCTTTTTCCAAATGCTGATATAAAATTCTTTTTTAAATGTTCGGTAAAAGTTGCCGCAAAGAGAAGATTTAAAGAATTCAAAAAACAACATAAAAATATTACTTTTAAAAATGTTGAAAAAGCTATCAGATATCGTAATCGTGTAGATTCTACACGCAAATTTTCACCTTTACGTATCCCTTCGGGTGCTGTAATTGTTAACACCACTAATATTAAAAAAAGCGAGATGTTTGAAAGGATTTCAAAAGTTGTAGAAAATAAATTGTTATTAAAGTATGGAAGAAATTATAAAATTAAATAAAGAAAAATCAAATAAGGAGTTTGAACAACTTCTATCAAAAGACCTTGTAAAAAGAAAATTCAAAGAAGGAGAAATAGCTACAGGAATAGTAGAAGAAATTGGCAAAAAATTTGTATTTGTTGACCTGGGGTTAAAAAGTTCTGGAGCAGTTCCCATAGAAGAATTTAAACTAACTAAAGAATTGGATAAAATTAAAATTGGCGCAAAGATAGATGTCCTATTAGAAAAAATTGAAAATAAATTTGGAGAAGTTGTTATAAGTAGAGAAAAAGCGAGAAAAGCACATTCCTGGAAAAAAATGGAGAAAGCTTTTGAAAATAAAGAAGAAGTCAAAGGAAATATAATTTCAAAATGTAAGGGTGGCTTTATAGTTGATGTTGAGTCATGCCTTTGCTTCTTGCCGGGATCGCAGGTTGATCTTAAACCTCTAAAAAATATCGATCATCTAATGAAAACACCTCAAAGCTTTGAGTGCGTAAAACTTGATAAAAAAAGAGGAAATATTGTTTTATCAAGACGATCAATCATGGAAAGAATTAGAGATAATGATAGAGACAAAATTATATCGAAAATAAAAGAAGGGGATATTGTACAAGGAACTGTTAAAAATCTTACGGATTGGGGCGCCTTTATTGATTTAGATGGCGTTGACGCTCTACTTCATATCACAGACATTTCCTGGGGAAGAATAGGTAAACCAGCAGAACTGCTTTCAATTGGACAATCAATAAAAGCAAAAGTTATAAAAATAGAAGAAGGAAGCAAAAAGATAAGCTTGGGAGTAAAACAGCTTACAGAAGATCCTTACATTAAAACAATAGACAAATATGAAGTAGGAAAAAATTATTCTGCAACAATTACCAAAGTTCAAGATTACGGTTGTTTTGCCAAATTAGAGGATGGATTGGAAGGATTAATACATCAATCAGAGCTATCGTGGACTAAAAAAAATATTCATCCTGGAAAAATTTTATCTACTTCTCAAAAAATAGAGGTACAAGTATTAGAAAAAGACATTGAAAAAAGGAGGTTATCATTAAGCTATAAAAATACTCTTGTTAATCCTTGGGATAAATTTACGAAAGAATTTAAAGTCAATGGAGAAGTTGAAGGAATAGTAAAAAATATAACTGACTATGCATTATTTGTAACGATTAAAAATTCAGAGCTTGATGGAATGGTTCATTACAAAGACTTAAGTTGGTCTGAAAAGGACACAGAATTAGAAAAATATAAAAAAAAACAATCCTTAAAATTAAAAATTTTGGAAATTGATCAAGAAAAAGAAAAGATAAGACTTGGAATAAAACAACTAGAAAAAGATCCTTTTGAGTTTTTCCAAAATAAAAAAGTATCTGATATAATTACAGCTATCGTTGACTCAAGTTCTAAAAATGGAATCAATGTTTTTATAGGTGATAAAGATCTGATAATACCAATTAAAAAAAATCAATTAGCAAAAGAAAACGAAAATCAACGTCCTTCTCGATTCGCAAAAGGCGATAAAGTTGATGCCATGATCACCGAACTGGACAAAAGCAAAAGGAAAATAACCCTTTCAATAAAGGCTCTAGAAGAAGAACAGTCAAAAGAAGCTGTTAAAAAATATGGTTCTACAGATTCTGGGGGTGTATTAGGAGAAATACTAGGTCCACTTCTAAAAAAGAATAAATCGCCAAAAGACAAAAAATAGTTATATAATTACTCATGGTTAAATCTGAGTTGGTGCAAAAACTTTGTGATATGCATCCAAATATATTCAGAAAAGATATAGAAAAAATGGTAGAAATTATAGTCTACGAAATGATCGAGGCTTTAAAACGAGATGAAGCAATTGAAATCAGAGGTTGGGGAAAAATTAAAACTGTAGTAAGAAAAGCAAGAATGGGTAGAAATCCAAAAAACTCAGAATCTGTTCAAATACCTCAAAAAAAAGCTATTAAATGGAAAATGAGTAAAATTTTATTTAATAAATTAAACAATGTTACTTTTTAAAAACATATTATAAAAATAAGTGAACAAAATTATCCTAGCTTTAGATACATCAGATATAGAAGAGGCGATAAAAATTGCTGAAAAAATTAAAAATAAAATTTTTACAGTAAAAGTTGGCCTTGAACTATTTAATTCTTGTGGGAAAGAAGGAATAAAAAAATTTAATAAAATCGGAATCAAAAATTTGATGCTAGATCTCAAACTTAAAGATATTCCTGAAACCGTTTATAAAGCTATTAAATCACTAAGTGATATAGAGTTTGGTTATTTAACTGTTCATGGTCAAGGTGGAAAAGCCATGATTGAAAACGCAAAAAAAGCGGCAAAAGAAATTAAGACTCAACCTAAAATTATGATGGTAACTATCTTAACTTCTTTAAATGATGAAAGTATAAAAGAAATTGGCAGTAATATTAGTGTTGAGGAACAAGTTGAAAAATTAGCAAAAATTGCAAAAGAGATGGAGCTCGGTGTTGTTTGCTCAGGACATGAAGCAAAAATTGTTAGAAAAATATTGGGTCCTAATCTTTTAATTTTTACTCCAGGAATACGTATGGTCGAAGATAGAAAAAATGATCAAAAGCGTGTCTGCTCACCAATTGAAAGTATTAAAAATGGTGCGGATAAAATAATTATGGGAAGAAGTTTAATTAAAGGAAATATTGAAGAAAATATAGATAAAGTATCTATTTCTATTAAAGAGTAATTTAATGTCGAAAATTAAAAAAAAAATACCCTTAATTGACCAGCATGACAAAAATGGTTTTTGGGGCAGGTTTGGTGGAAATTTTATTCCTGAAACTTTAAAAAAACCGGTAGAAGATCTCAATATTTTATTTGAAAAATTAAGAAAAGATAAAAAATTTATTAGAGAAAGAGATTATTATTTTAAAAATTGGGTTGGATCCCCCACTCCGTTCATAAAACTAGAAAACTTAACAAGACATTTGGGTGGTGCCCAAATATGGGCAAAGGTTGTTTCGGAAGCAAACGGTGGAGCTCATAAAATTTATAATGCTACTGTTCATAGTCTCATTGCTAAAAGAGCTGGGAAAAAATACATAGTTGGAGATACTGGAGCAGGTTATGCAGGAAAAATGTTGAGTATGGCTGCAAAAAAATTTGGTTTAAAGTGTAAAATTTTTATGGGCGCAAAAGACATTAAGAGACAAAAACCTAATTGTGATGCAATGAGAAAAAATGGAGCCGAAATAGTTCCTGTTTATACTGGCAGTCAAACTCTTGTAGATGCTGTTAGTGAATGTATGAGATACTGGGTATCAAATTGTGATACTACTCATATGTGCGTAGGTTCTACCGTAGGACCAAATATCTTTGTAAAAATTTGCGGTTGGAGCACATCACAAATTTCTAGAGAGCTATCAGAGCAAATAAAAAAAGAGTTTGGAAAAATCCCAAAAAAAATAAAATTATTAAATTGTGTTGGCGGAGGTTCTTCAAGTTTTGGATTTTGGAATGAATTTATGCACTATGACAAAAAACAATTTGAGTTTATCGGTGTTGAGGCTGGTGGACCAAAAAATAGTAAAAAACATGCTGCTCCCTTAACTTACGGATCAAAAATTGGAATATTACATGGAGCCGCTCAATATGTGAATCAGGATGCTGAAGGTCAGATAGAAGAAACAGAATCAATTAGTGCCGGATTAGATTATCCTGGAGTTTCTCCGCTGCACTGTTTTTTAAAAGATACAAAAAGAGCGAGATACACTGCCGCCACAGATGAAGAAGCTTTAAATGCATACCAAATGGTTACTAGATATGAAAATTTAAACCCAAGTTTAGAGCCAAGTCACGCATTCGCTGAGGCGATAAAAATAGCTCCAAAACTAAAAAAAGAAACAATTATAATTGTGAATTCATGTGGGGATGCGCAAAAAGATAGGGATATTTTAAAAAAAAGACTAGGAAAATAAAAATGACACTATCACCAATTAGTTCAGCGTTTAAAAAATGTAAAAAAGAAAGAAGACCTGCTTTACTCACTTACACAGTCGCTGGTGATAACACTAAAAAAAAATCACTACAAATATTAAATTCTATTTCAAATTATGCTGATATTTGTGAAATAGGTTTTCCTCATAACACTCCCATAGCTGATGGTGGTCAAATTCAAACTGCTTCTTACCGTGCAATTAAAAATGGTGTCAAGATGAAGGATGTTTTTCAAATTGTTAAAAGTTTTAAAAAAAATAAAAATTCAAAACCTGTAATTTTAATGGGTTATTATAATATGATTTACCAGTACGGAGAGGTAAAGTTTTTAAAAAAGTGTAAAGAGGTAGGTGTAAATGGTTTAATTGTAGTAGATCTACCTTGGCCAGATAACAGGACTTTTGCAAAAAAATGCAAAAAGAATTCTATAAGTTTTGTGCAACTTTTGTCTCCAACAACTTCAAAAAAAAGAATGAAAAAAATTATAAATGATTCTCATGATATGATTTATTACATTAGCATGTTGTCAACAACAGGAGGCAAGCTTAAGGTTTCTTCAAAAGAAATTTTGAAAAATTACAAAAGAATTAAACTAATCAACAAATCTAAAAATTTAGTCATAGGTTTTGGAATTACTTTAAAAACCATTTCATCATTAAAAAAAGCTGACGGTCTTGTAGTTGGAAGCGCATTATGTAAAGGAATTTCAATATCAATTAAAAATCGTCAAAATCCTGTCACAAAGGTAAGTAATATGGTAAAAAAATTAAAGAGAAAAACTTTATGAATTCATGGATATCAAATTGGAAAAAAATAAAAATTAAAGTAAAACAAATTTTCAAAAGACAACCAACTAAAGATGGAGAAGGTGATTGGAAAAACTGCCCGCAGTGTAAAAAAATTTCCTATCTCCCTGATTTAATATCAAATTTTTATATATGTGATTGTAGTTACCATTTTGATTTACCTCCTAAAATGCGGTTGGATAATTTGTTTGATTCAAAATATGAAATTATTGAAGCGCCAAAAAATATAAATCCTGATCCTTTGAAATTTGAAGTAAAAGAAAAATATAAATACCAAGACAAAATTAAAAAGTACAAATCAATTACTGGACAAGAAACAGCTTTGATGTGTGCCACAGGTCTAGTATCAAATTTAAAGTCAGTAGTAGTTTGTTTTAATCCAAAATTTGGAGCAGGCAGATTCGGTCCTGCAGAAAATGAACATTTTTTAAAGGCAGCTAATTTTGCAATTCAAGAAAAAGTAGATATGTGGATAGTCATATACCAAAGTTCAGGAATTGATGTTCATACTGGAATTACAGGTTTGGCCGGAATGACAAAAAGTGTAATTGCAATGAATGAAATTAAGAAAGCAAATATACCTACATTTGCAATTGGTTGCAGAGCTGTCGCCGGAGGTACTTATGCTAGTAGTTTTTTTCAGCACGATTTTATTATTATTGAATCTAAATTTTCCGAAAATTTACTTTTCTCTGGAAAAAGGGTAACTGCAAATATTTTAAAGGGTACAGATCAAATACCAGAAGATTTTGGAACTGCCTCTGGAGTTATGAAGGCTGGATTAGCTGATATGACTCTTGAAAATAGAAAAGATTTAAAGGACACTCTGGTCAAATTGGGTAATATAATTTTAAAGAAAGAAATACTAGCAAAGGAAGATGTAGAAGACGCTTATGAAAATCAAAAAGATTTTGAAAAGGCTGCTTCATCTACATCCTAAAAGTGTAGACCTATCACTTGTTAGAATTAAAAGACTTCTAAAAGATCTCAAAAATCCAGAAAGAAAAATTGAAAATTCCATTCAAGTAGTAGGCACTAATGGCAAACATAGCTTCTGTACAGCTTTAAGGGAAATTTTTGAAACAGCAAACTATAAAGTAAATTTAAATATCAGTCCTTCGCTCAGGAAATTTAACGAGAGATATTATTTTTGCGGCAAATCAATTTCTGATGAAAAACTTTATGACTTGTTAACAGAAGTAGAAAAAATAAATAAGGACCAGCAAATCACATTTCATGAGTTTATTTGTGCATGTTTTTTTCTTGAAGCATCTCGAAACAAAAGTGATGTAAATATTCTAGAATCTGGTCTTTTTTTTAGACTTGACGCAAGTAATGTGCTCAAAAAAAATATTGCTTCTGTAATTATGCCAATTGGGATGGACCATAAAGATTTTCTAACTAAGGGAACTATCGAAGAAATAGTATATGAAAAATGCTCTCACTTACTAAAAAAATCTAAAATATTTATCTCAGAACAAGAGAATAATGTTCTTAATAAAATCAAGAAAAATATTGCTGGAAATTCATCTAAAAAATTTTTTTTTAATGAAAACTATAGTTATAAAAAAAATATTAATGGATTTACTTACAAAGATGCATTGGGTAAAATCAATTTACCATTACCAAACCTTTTGGGAGATTTTCAAATAAGTAATGTGTCAACAGCGATAGTTACTGCAAGAAATCTTGATCATTTTAAAATTACAGACTCTCATATTAAAAATGCTATAACCAAAATAAGAAGTGAAGGCAGATTGCAGAATATAACTCATGGAAAACTAAGGAAATATGTATCCAAAAATAATCAAATTTTAATCGATGGTGCTCATAATTCACTGGCTGCTAATGTAATTAAAAAATATCTAGAAACTTTAAATTCCAAAAAAAAAATTTTTATGGTTCTTGGCATGATGAAAAATAAGGAACATAAAAAATTTATCCAAATATTTAAAAATAAAGTTAATTCGATAATTGCTTTAGATATACCCAACCAAACTAATTTTATTAAAAAAGAGGAATTATTTAAAATTGCAAAGTCCTGTGGGATCCCTTCAAAAACTGAAAATTCTATAGAAATTGCACTAAAAAATATTGCGAAAGAAAATGAAAATGCAATTATTTTTTGCACTGGAAGCTTATATTTTGCCGGAGAAATACTAAATTTAAATTAAATATTTTCTTTGATCCAAGAAACAATATTTGATTTTGTTGTCGCTCCTACTTTAGTGGCTTTTAGCTCCCCGCCCTTGAAAAGAAGCATTGTGGGAATACCACGAACACCATACTTGGTCGGCTGATTGGGGTGTTCATCAATGTTGTGTTTAGCTACAACAACTTGATCTTTCATTTCATTTGAAATTTCTTCAAGAATAGGTCCGATCTGTTTACAAGGACCACACCATTCGGCCCAAAAATCTACTAGTGTAGGTTTAGAAGCTTTCAAAACCTCTGCTTCAAAATTTTCATCAGTCAAATTTTTGGTAGTCATAAGATAATTTTAATTTAATATTTTTTTTTTCAATGTCAACTGGCCTTTTGGTATATTTTTTCCATTTCTTCGATATATGAATTAATATCCTCAAGTGCACCTAACTTATCTTTGTCTTCTTTAAATTTGTTTCTTAAAGTATCTATTTCATTGTAAGTTCTTGGAATGGTATTCCATTTTTCCTCATTCGTGCTTAAAATCCTTGAGGCAACTTCTTTATGAACAACATTATACTCTTCCTCTGGTAATGACTGAGGACTTTCTTCATAAAGAATTTTTTTTCCGAAATATTGCATTCTTTCATCTTTAAATTTTTGCAAGACAGAAAATTTATCTTTCCATTCAGCCTTGTGAAACTCTAGCATAACTTTACTATCATCTGCTGAGGCAAATTTTGTGTAAATTGATTCCTCAGCATAAATTTCTATTTGTGAGTCCTGCTCTCTTCTGTCTCTTGCATCATTTTCTAAAATTGTTGCCACTTTTTTTGCAAAATCCTTGTTTTCTCTTATTAATTTAGCTCTTTGCTTTAATTTTTTAATTCCAAGCTGCTTATAACTTTCAAAATTCATACCATAGCTCGAATTCATTACTATTGGATGTTTTTTGTGTTTGATTGTTCTTATAACCTTGGGTTTTTTATCCAGTTCTTTTTTAAGTTCTTGAATTGATAAATTGAAATAATAATTAGGATCAGATTTAAGATCAAAACACATAGGATATCCCCATAGAGGATGTTGACAAACAAAAGTTAGAACGAATGGAACCGATTTTCCATAATAAAAAAAATCTGTACAAAACAATTCTTCATTTTTTATAATTTGAAATGTTTTATCTTTATTCGTCGTCATTAAACTTGCTTTCCAAACATTGGGGGCATTTTTGCTTAAAAGTTTTGCAATTTCGATTGAAGCTAAAACATCTCCAATTGCAGAATGAGCTTCGTTGTGTTTGATATCATTCATGGGTGCCAATTTTTCTAGTTTAAATATAGGATTGTTTTTATCACTTATTGGAGTTTTGATACATCCCGGATAATAGAGATGACAAGCTCTTGCAAGACTAAACAGGTCTCCTCTTTCGTTGCCGTTTGTATTTGTTAAATAAGGATACTCAAGGTTTTTAAATAAAGTTCTTCTTAAGAACTCTTCATCGAAATTTATTGAGTTGTATCCAATAAATATTGAATTTTTCCACTGTTTAAATTTTTCCACCAGCTGCCTAACCATTTGATAATGGGACAAATTTGTTTCTTTTAACATTTTAGGGCTAGTTTTATTTACTAGCAGAGCCATAGCTTCTGGAACAATTCCTGGATTTAATTTACATCTCGCCTCGTAGCGATCTAATTCTTGAAAATTGTCATTAACCAATACCGCCGCGGCTTGTATTATCTGACCATACGAAACGTTGGATGAACAAGTTTCAAAATCATAAAAAACCAAATTTTGCATTAAGTACTACTTATTCAATACTTTTATTTTGTCAACGTCTTCTTTAATTGCTTTTTCAACTTGTTCGGGATCTTTAATGTTTTCTAAAGTTCTCATTATAGATCTTGCATCTCTACCAAAATCATCTGTTACTTTCATTGCTTCTTCAAGTTTTTTTCTTAGTCCTTTTATTCCATCAAAATGTTTAGTGAATCTTGTAGTAATATTTTTTAAATCATCATAAATTTGGGTTGCATGTTTTTGAACTTTGAGGGTTTGAAAACCCAAATGATATGCTTGTAAAATAGCACATAAAGTATTCGGCCCAGCTACTGTAATTTTATATTTCATTCTCAGCTCCTCCATTAAAAGTTCTTTGGTCTTTGGATCTCTGTAACTTGCTAGTTCTGCATATAAACCTTCGGTTGGAGCATATATGATGGCAAAATCAGTTGTCTTTGGCGGCATTATATATTTTTCTGAAACTTTTTTTGCTTTGGTTCTAAAGGCTATAGCTAATTCATTTCTCGCGTTATTAAGTGAGTCTTTATTTTTGGATTGGTACGCTTCGTCTATAGCTTTATATTTTTCTATTGGCCAATGGCTATCAATAGGACACAAAATATTATTTTCTAGTTTAACTGCAAATTCCACTACGTCTCGTGTATCGTCAGGTTTCATTTTAACATTTGCAATATATTGGGCAGATGGAAGCAAGTCTCCCAATAAAGAAGCTAACGAAAATTCTGCAAGACCTCCATACTGCTTTACACCAGCCAATATACGACTAAAATTTTCCTGACTTTTGTTAATAGTTTCCACTTGTTTGTTAAATACACTTACTTTTTCATCAACTCTCGTTAATGCTCCAGTCATATCTTTAGAAATTTCTTTGCTCATTTGACCAAAAGAATTTGTTAATGATTCTTTTAGTTTGTTCATTTCTTCATTATTTTTTTCATTATTATTTTGATTTTTTTTGCTAAGCAAAAGATAAATAATTAAGCACAAAAGTGATAAAACAATGTATAAAATCGAATCTTGCATAATATTATTAAATATTCCTACTTTAGTTTAAAGTAAACAGATAAAGGATACTAATTTTCTTTTTTTTGTCTTTCTCTATCGATATGTGCAGTCATTGTATCAACAAGATAATCGGAATAATTGAATATTTCTTTTGTTTCAAAAG
>CEUZ01097243.1_pt1 | contig 15612 bp, 13 predicted proteins | sample 361511 | NCBI WGS metagenome assembly CEUZ01 (sample SAMEA2622822, study PRJEB7988) | marine metagenome | biome: marine biome (ENVO:00000447); feature: surface water layer (ENVO:00002042); material: "saline water (ENVO:00002010), including plankton (ENVO:xxxxxxxx)" | depth 5 m
AAGAAGCTTTAAGGGGGTGCCTCTCGCTGTACGCTGGCTTTCACCTCGCCATCGACTGCTGCTTCGAATCGAAAAGGAAGTTTTTTCCGACCCTTCCCAAATCGTGATTTGCAACTCTGCCATGGTCGCTCGCGAGATTTCCAAGAGATATGGAATAGGTTCGGATAGATGCCGACTCATCTTAAACGGTGTAGATCCTAAGAAATTCCATCCCGAAAAACGGAGCGATGCGCGGAAAAAATTTCATTTGAACTCTCAGGAAACGATGTGGCTATTCTTGGGTCACGGATTTGAAAGAAAAGGACTCAGAACTGCATTAGAGGCTCTCGCTCTCTCTAAGAACCAAGAATCGTACCTCTGGGTTGCGGGTAAAGACTCAACATCATCCTGGAAAGTACTAGTCAATCAGCTTGGCCTAACGAAAAGAGTTAAATTCCTAGGGCCGAGGAAGGATTCTGACAAACTCCTTGCAGCGTCAGACGGTCTTATTCTCCCAACAAAATACGATGCCTTCGCGAATGTAACGCTCGAGGCAGCTGCAAGCGGGTGCCCCGTACTAACGAGTAAATCTAATGGTGGTGCGGAATGGCTCGGCGAAGCTGGACTCACCCTAGAAGACCCGGCCGATTCCAAGAGCTTTGCGAACGGACTCGACGCCCTTTCTGATCCAAAATATAGAGAGAAATTGCGTGTCGCAGGGCGGGAAAGAGCTGAACAGACAAGCTGGGAACATCACATTACTGCCCTTCGTTCTCTTTACAAGGAGGTAGCCTTACGCAAACACGAGATGTTCTCAAAATGAGCGTCATCTGGTTCAAGGGTGAAAGAGAAATTTGCTCGGCGGTTGCAGATTGGCTGGATAACAGTGATCGGCCGGGAACACTTTTTAGGGACAACCCGCGAAGACAGGTTGTTTGCGCCCAAACTCTAGTTGGCCCCTTGTTGATTAAACTTTTCAAAAAAACAGGGAAACGCAACGGATTCAAGGAACACGTAAAAGCTCTCCTACGTTTGGAAGCTGCTTCTCGCGAATTCTCGTCCCTAGATCGAGTGTGGAAAAGCAACGCTTCGATAGCACCTCGACCACTCGCATTGGGACGTACTAATCAAAACGAAGGGATACTTGTAAGTACCTTTTACCAAGGACACCCACTTACTGAGGCTTTAGTGGAAAAAGACTGCGATAGGGTCGCCTTGCTGTCCAAAGTCGGAAAAACTATCGGGGCCTTTCACTTGGCTGGTATGATTCATCGCGATCTTCACGCCGAGAACATCTTGGTAACACCCACAAATGTACTCATCGTGGATCTCCAGAGCACGATCATGTTCTCGCGCCGCCTTAAGACACCAAACTTCTTAAGAACACTAGACCTGGGGGCTCTAAATTACTCGCTGTGGCGACACACCACTGAAGATGAGAGAAGAGTATTGGTAAGTGCCTCAATTCTAGAGGAATCCAAAGCTCTTGGCTCCAGAAGTCAAAAAGGGGCCTTCCTGACTACGTGGGGGAGGAAAATCGAGAAATCTGCATGGCGCCATTTTCACCGCCACGCAAGGAGCAGAACGAAAAAAGCCAAATCCGCTGGCCGACGATTTTCGATCACTTCCTGGAAAAATTTTAGTGGACTGAAAAAACAATCATTGCTTCAAGGTGACCTTGAAAAAATATTAGAACTCCATTGCGAATCAATTCATGCCAGGGATTCCAATGTTATTAAAGATGATCAACGAAGCAAGATAACGCGCATTCAACTAAACCAACAAACTTACGTGATTAAAGAGATCTCCTGCCGAAATGTCGCAAGGGGATTTACAGATAACCTGAGAGGAAGTGCCGCTCGAAGAGCCTGGCGGGCGGCTTACGGACTAGAGGCTAGGAATATAAGAGCACCAGAAGCGTTCGCGTTTCTGGAAGAAAGAGTTGTGGGAATAATCCGCCGTTCGATCCTAATACTTGGAGAGCTCGACGAAATTATCTCGCCTCTCGATCTGTCACGAGTCGACCCACAGTCTTGCCTTAAACTCGTCACTGAAAGCATCATCGAACTGCACAGGAAAGGTGTGGACCATGGCGACCTAAAAGTCACGAACTATGTCTTCCCTGGAGAATTGGACAAACCTACCCAGGCAATTCCTGTGGACCTTGAGCAGGTGAAATTCTATCGAAAAGTTACATATAGACGCAGAGTAGAAGCTCTCGCACAACTCAACGCATCGCTACCAGAGTCTGTTGATAACAAATCTCGAGAAAAGGCTTTTGAAACATATTGTCGTATCATGCCTTTCCGGTCCACTGCGGACCCTAAAGTCAATCGACAGGCAAAAAATGAAATTGTATCTCTGAGTTTAAAAAAGCGGCATCGTTGGACAGGCCGAGGATGTTCACTGTCATCGCGTCAACTCAGGTAATGCTCTCCTTTAACGTCCATTATCCGAGAAAATTTTCATGCTCCAGAGTTTTGGGGGCTGATAACTCTTACCCACAAATAATGTGACGAAGACTCCGGAACAACACCTCCTTCGCCTTCCTCGTATATCAAACTATTTCCCAAGTTTGTGCCAGAAACAATTGTCTTAAAGGCCTCCAATTTTCTGGTAGGATCACTGGAATTCAGTCCGTGAAAGACCAATTCCACCTGCTTTTTTGTAGATAAAACATTCAGTACCAGTGTGGCCAAGGTGAACACCTTCGAAATGCCCTCCACAGCTTCGACAGAAAAACGCGGCGTATCGACTTCACTTAGTTCAAAAGTATATTCAACTCTCATACGATCCAAATTGCCCGCGATGACAGGTCATGTCAAGGTCAATAGAAACAATCTCGGTCTGACAATGATTCTTAAAACAGAACCGATACGTCAATGATCAAAGAATTCCTCACTCTGCATAAAGGTGACAACTAATCTGGCCCAGCCGATCATTAGACACAATAGGCTCGTCCGTTTGACAGGAGTCCATAGCCTGAGAGCATCTTGGATGAAAGGCACATCCCCTAGGAGGTGTAAGAGGTGAAGGTACCTCCCCTTTCAAAACAAACCGTTTCCTTCTTGAGCCAGGGATCGGTACAGGGTTCGCAGCCACTAGTGCTTTGGTATACGGGTGCCGTGGATTTTCAAAGATGTTGTTCGTATCCGCTGTTTCGACAATCCGCCCTAAATACATAACAGCAACTCGATCGGCCCCGTGACGAACCACATTTAAGTCGTGTGAAATAAACAAATAAGCAAGACCTAAGTCTTCCTGTAACTCGTGAAGTAGGTTCAAGATCTGTGCCTGTATAGAAACGTCAAGAGCAGAAACCGCCTCGTCACAAACTATCAGCTTTGGATTAAGAGCGATAGCACGTGCAATGCCTATACGCTGACGTTGGCCACCGGAAAATTCATGGGGAAAACGAAACCGAGAGATTTTGGGGAGACCTACTCTTTCGAGCAATTCAATAACGCGAAGATCGAGTTCATCTCCATTAATTTTCTCGTGAATTCTGAGAGGCTCTCCAATTATTGAATGAACATTCATTCGAGGATTTAGCGAACCGTACGGATCCTGAAACACAATTTGCATATTCTTTCGCACTGTCCTTAAAGCCTCACCTCGAAGGCTCCGTAAATCTGCTCCATCAAAAACAATTTTCCCAGCCGAGGGTTCGATAAGTCGAAGAACAGAACGACCGACAGTCGTCTTTCCGCAACCAGACTCCCCTACCAAGCCCAAAGTCTCTCCAGAATTAATGTCAAAATCAATATCTGTTATCGCCTGAAGCCATCTCCGCGTTGAAGACAAAGAACCTGTCCTCACTGGATACCTTTTTGTCAAGCCGCGGACTTTCAAAAGGGGTGCCTGGCTTTGTTTCACTGATCTCCCCCTTGAAGCCAACATCGTACCTTCCTCCCTGCGAGAAGGTCGGTTTCAGGAGGCGTAATACGTTCGCAAACGTCAAGTGCCTGTGGGCAGCGCTGAAAAAAAGCACAGCCTTCGGGATATGAAAACGGAGAAGGAATGCTTCCTTCTATCGACTCCAGTCTCCCTCCTGAACGGGCGCTTGGGAGAGCCCTAAGAAGAGCCCGAGTATAAGGATGAGCAGCTTCCTGGAATAAGTTACCTACATCACAGTTTTCAACGATTTCACCGGCATACATTACCATCACACGCTCAGAAAACTCTGCAACAACACCCAAATCGTGAGTAATGAGTAAGATTGCCATTCCTGATTCATCTCTAAGCTCTTCAAGAAGTTCTAAGATTTGCGCCTGGATAGTGACATCGAGGGCTGTGGTCGGCTCATCGGCTATCAGCAAGTCAGGGTTACACGCAAGCGCGATCGCAATCATCACCCGCTGCTTCATTCCGCCGGACAACTCGTGGGGATAATTTTGAGCCCGCAAATGAGGATCGGAAATTCCTACCTTTTCAAGAAGGTGCTCTGCTTCTTGTAAAGAAATTTTCCTATCTTGATGCAAATGACGTTGGAGTACCTCAGCAATCTGATCACCTATTCGAAATACGGGATTCAAAGAGCTCATCGGCTCTTGAAATATCATTCCTACTTCTTTACCTCTTACGTCGCGCAATTCTCCATCAGACAAGCTAAGCAAGTTTTTTCCAGAGAGGGCAATTTTTTCAGCGCTCATTTCGGCGCCTTTGCCAAGTAGGCTCATAACAGAAAGGGCAGTAACTGACTTCCCCGAGCCAGATTCACCTACGAGGGCAACACTTTCGCCCTTTCTTATCGTGAAGTTCACTCCACGAACAGCCGACAGATTACCTTCATCTGTATCGAAGGTCACGTTCAGGTTTCGCACTTCGAGCAAAGATGTCATTTGGTGCGTCTAAGTTGAGGGTTCAAAGCCTCTCTGAGCCCTTCACCAACCAAATTAAAGGCTAAAACCACCACCAAGATTGCAAAACCCGGAACAAAGAAAAGCCAAGGGGCATCAAAAATATACGAACGACCGTCAGAAAGAATATTCCCCCAAGTTGCATAAGGAGGACGCACACCAAACCCCAAGAACGATAAGGCCGATTCTGCAAGTATTGCGGAAGCTACTCCAAGAGTTGCAGAGACAAAGACTGGTGCTACTGCATTAGGTACCATATGTCGAAAAATTATTCTCATCTCTGATGCACCGAGAGCCTTTGCCGCCACCACAAAGTCTGCATCCCGCAATGACAAGAACTCAGCTCGAACGAAACGTGCGGTACCCATCCAGCTTGTTAAACCTATGACGGCCATAATATTATAGATACTGGGAGGGAGAAGAGCTACGACCGTCAAAATAAGGAAGAATGTTGGAAAAGCCAGCATAACATCGGTAAAACGCATTATAAGAGTATCCACCCTTATAATGCCGATTTTTTTATCACCATAGAAGCCGGCAAGACCTCCGAGGGAAATCCCTACAACAAGCGAAATTCCCACAGCGAATAAACCAATAGATAGGGAAACAAATGAACCCTGTAACATTCGTGCAAATACATCTCTACCTAATTCGTCTGTGCCCAACAAATATCGCCCAAACAAAAGTCCTTTCGTTTCATCAAATGAATTCGTATTAGCGAGACTCATGGGTGGGAGCAGTTTTTGTGGAAGCCTCACAGTCTCGGCATCAAAAACTACAAACCATTCGGTCAAGACTTTTCCAGACACTGCTACTACTACCAGAAAAGCTAGAATAATCAGGCCCGAAACGGAAAACCAGCTACGAGAAAAATGCGACCATGTCTCACGTACTGGTGACTTTATATTCTTCCTAGTCATTGCAACCTAATTCTAGGATCCGCAACGGCATACAAAACATCAGATATAAAAGTCCCGAGCAAAGTAAGCAGTGCTGCAATAAAGTTTAAAGTAAGTATTACCGGATAATCACGATTCAAGATCGCCTCATAACCCAATCTTCCCAACCCGGGCCAAGCAAAGATCTGTTCTACAATCACCGATCCACCCACCATCGCTGGTAACATTAAACCAAACATGGTTATGAACGGAAGTAAAGCATTTCGTAGCGCATGTTTATAAATCACCGTATCTTCGTCCAGCCCCTTTGAGCGGGCAGTACGCACGTAGTCTTGGTCTATAACTTCAAGCATTTGAGACCTAACGTACCGCGAGAGAACGGCTACCCCTCCCATAGCGGAGAGAAATGAGGGAAGAACGAGATGCCAAACTCGATCCATGAATCGAGAGATTCCAGACGCATCTTCAAGACCGAAGGTACGCATTCCCAAAACCGGTACTCCAAAGTTATTTACTACCCAGAGGATGGCTACATACGCCAGAAAAAAACTAGGAAGAGAAATAAGCGCATAGCTACCGAACGTAGAAAGTCGATCGTACTTTGACCCTCGATTAACGGCCGCATAAATTCCGGTAGGAAAAGATAAACACCAGACGATTAACGTTCCAACGAAAAATAGCGGTAAAGAATTAAGGAATCTCTCCCAAATTTTAGGTAAAACCGGTTGGCTATCCTTAAACGATTTTAAGTCACCGTTGACTAAATCACGAATCCAATAAGCGTATTGCAGATATAGTGGTTGATCTAGATGAAAAGCCATACGGATTTGAGCGATATCTTCTGGCTTCATAAGCGGATTGGAGGGATCTACTTCGGAGGGTTCGCCGGGAGCCAAATGCACTACAGCGTGAGCAATAATTGAGATGAGAAATGCGAGAAAAATACGCTGGGTTAGCGCACGTGTAAAATACTTAAACATCATAAGTCCGGAATCGCCTCAAGTTTTCTCCATCGATTAAAAAAGTAATTGAGGTTACCTGTCGGAGTTGGTCGAAGTTTTTCGTAATCCACAACCGATCCTGATTCGTTTCTCTTAACCATAACAATTTTTCGATCAACTACTTGAGTCCTCCTTCCTACATAAAGAAATGTATAAGGTTGATCTTTAGCAATAAGACTATGAAGATTACGAGCCATTTTAACCTGCCGAGTCCGAGAATATTCTTCCCGCAAGTTCTCAATTAAATTATCAACTTCGTTATTTTTGTAACCGACGAAATTAAGCTGTTGTGGTCCCGTTTGGCTTGAATGCCAGATTTGGTAAAGATCTGGATCTAGTTCGGACAGCCCCCACCCTAAAACAACTGCGTCGAAGTCTCCTGTATTGACGTAGTCTTTCAAAAACACTGCCCATTCCAAAAGACGAGTGTCACAACGAATACCCAGCTTTCTCCAAGAATTCTGAGCAATCGTTAATATTGCCTTCCTTTGTGGGTTACCATTGTTACTTATTAAATTAAATCTCAGTTCCTGACCATTTTTCTCTAGAAATCCTTCAGAGTTCTTGTGAAATCCCGCCTCTTTTAACAAATCAAGAGCTTTTTCGGGATCATATGCCTCAGGCAGGACGTCGTGATTATACCAATCTGTTTGTATCGGATACGGACCGGTGATTCTCTGCCCTTCGCCGTACAGAACGTAATCAATGATTTCGTCAATATTAATCGCCATTCCTAACGCTCTACGAACCCTAACATCCTGAAAGGGCTCCCGACGGAGATTGTATCCAATGTAAGTGTACCCAAGGCCAAGCGAAGTAAACGGTTGATAAGCAGGATCTTTTAGATAGCGCGCCACCTGGTGGGGATCTGCCAAGTAAGTATCGACGGCACCTGCCTTAAATTCCACTTCTCTTGCAACTGAATCAGGAATAATACGCACATGTAACTCTTTGTACTCTGGGGGGCCGTCAAAATAATCTTGATTTCGAGCTAGCGAGATTGATTCGTCAGTCTTCCAATCGGTAAATTTAAATGCACCGGTTCCTATAGGTGAACGATTAAATTTGCTAGCCCGCACCCCAAACCCGTCTCTCGCTGTCCCCGAAATACCTCTTGCATCCATTTCTTTATCCAAAGCCACAGAGTTAAGTAAATGTTCTGGCAATATGCCCATATAGCTCCAGACAAAAATAGCCGGAGCAAAAGGACGCTTGTAGATCACTCTCACACTATGGCTGTCCCGGATATGAATCGATTCAATTGGTTCGAAATCTGATCGGCGTGGTGAAAGGTTACGAACATCCATTATCGCTTCATAGGTGAACTTTACATCCGACGCGTCGAATGCTTCTCCGTCATGAAATGTAACATCCTTCCGAAGATCAAAATCGATAACAGGTCTGATTTCTGTTATCGGAGCTAGGGCCGTTGCGATCGAGATGAGGCCTTCACTAATTTTCCCTGACACACTTACCGCTGATATTCCCGTTACTTCCTGCCCATACTCAGCGCCGAGAACTTTTAATGATTTTTCAAAAAAAGACGGATCCACATCATCAAGGGAAAACTCGATTCGATTTGGGCGGGTGACCTTTACCTCTTGTTCTTTTAAGGGTCCGGGACCATCAGGATCGATGAGTCGGATTAGAGTCGAAGGCTCAAGCACCCTGATTTCGGAGGCTTCACTGGTTAAATGAGGAGATATCTTTTGCAATAAGCTTTCTGGCGAAAAACCCTCACCGACTACGATCGTCGCTAGGCAACTGACCTTGTACTCTTTGGCCAAGTGCGGTTTTAGTCGCAGATTTTCATCAATCTCAAGGAGCGAGTCAAATACGTGTGAGACAACAAAGCCGCTAGCGCTATCAGCCGCGACAATTGGGTTCAGCAAACGGGCGTCCCCGCTAATCGCACTTATGAATTTTTCTAGGCGTCCATCCCCAGCGGTAGTCTGATCCCCATATGTAGGAACCCAAAGGTAGGACTGCAAGAGTCCGAGAAAGACTAGGAATGGAATAAATAGAAGAGCGTTTTTTAGAATCACCGTTAAACCTGGGGCTCACGAAAAATGGCCGATGGCTAACTTACTATCATCTATGGTCGTTGCTGACCAGTCTGCAGCGGATTTAGTGAGCAGATTTTCCTAAAGGCTTAATCATAAAGGTTTTTCTGGAAATTCTCGAATTTAAACCGAGTTCCTGAAAAGCGACAGTTACTCGCACACCCTGCTCGGGGAAAAAAAAGGAAACTTCATATGCGAAGTAGCCAAAATTTTTGACAGGGCGAAAATTTTCGTAACTAATTTCCATTGAAGAGGGCCCACCTAAAGAGTGCCTTTTGAAAGCTAAAAGTTTCCCCTCAAGATCGAAAACCAACGTGTCCTTGGACCCTTCGGGACTCAACAAAAGAACCAACAATCTTTCGCCCTTTTGCTTGCTATTCAAAATCAGAGTTCTTGGCGAAAGAGGAGGAACTCCAAGCAAAAGAGCCACCGCTTCTGTTGTAGAAATCGGTATTCCCACCTTATCCAACAAAACACTTGAATAAACGCGCCCGCGCTCTACTTTTGCAAGCCCTTTTTGAAAGTAAGAGTAGTTCTCCCCATCGGTTGAAAATATTGAAACCCGTTGATTGAAAAAGCCGAGACTTTCGAGCCTTAACCGCGCGGGTCGCTCGGCAACAATTACCTGCTTCGAAGAAAAGCGGTCGACCTTGTTTTGAAAGATAACACGAGAGATACCCTCTAACCCATAAATGCCCTCTTCTCGTTTTTGTTGCTTTTCCAAAAACAGTTCGGCGATGGCTCGAGCGTTCGAGAGATCTAAACCTGGTTGGACAACTTGCCCGGTCTGACAGGCAGCAAGAAATAAACTTATCACCAACTGGAGAACTCGGACCATCAATCTCTTAGGAGCTCCTCCGATAAAGCGTGGTACTTTTTCAGGAGGTCAGGCTGTTCCTTCTTTCTAGGAATCAAATCTATCGCCTTCTGATAGTTTTCGAGTGCACGACGACGATCTCCTTGAAGAAGATACGCATCCCCTAGGTGTTCACATACTACCGGGTCACCTCCTGTCAGTACAGCAGCCTTTTTCAGCTCAATAATCGCAGCCTTTAGGTAGCCGTCAGCATCCTCACTGGAACCTCTTTTCATAAGAATCGTTGCCTTTTTGTAAAATAGCCATCCGAGACTATCCGTTATAAAACCATCCTCGGGGCGTAATTCCAGCGCTCGCCTAATAAAATCCTCAGCTTTAGACAGATTGAGGCCTTGCTCTACCCAAGTGTAACCAACGTAATTCAGTGCACCCGGATGATCTGGTTCTCGAGCAAGTACTCGATTCATATAATCCAAGGCATCTGCTTCAAGTTGAGCCTCGCCGTATAGCACCCCCATATTAAATAAGAGTTCAATATCAGTCGGTTGTTTGGCTAACAGTGATTCTAAAACCGAGATACCTCCGCTAAGGTCACCGCTTTTTACCAGTAAGCTAGAGAGATAGATTTCGATTGATCTGTCTTTGGAAAATTTCAACGCCTCACGGATACAGCCTAACGCCGCAGGAAAGTCTTCTAGCTTTTCGAATACGACCGCACACTGTATTCTCGCGTCTGGATAAAGACTTTCGGCTTCGGGAATGGACTCAAACAATGCTAGTGCATCTCCATAATCACCAACTCTTAGCTTACTTAAGCCCGCGTAATACACTGCTTCGAAATTATTTGGACCGCGACCATTGAGTTCGACAAAAATTTTATAGGACTGCCTAAAGTTGCCCCGGTCGAAAGTAAGGAAACCTAGCCTTGCGAGTAATCGGTCGTCTCTAAAGTCTTTTTCTAACAAGCGCGTGATCAACAAATCCGCTTCATTAGGTTGTCCGTCTCGAAACAGAACTTCAGCCAACGAAATCAGAGCCCCCTCGTTATTTGGAAAATATCTTAAGATTTCTCTATAGGCTGAAATTTCCTCCTGCTTTCGATCCTGCTCGCGGTAGAGTCTGGCCATCTCTTCTCGAATAAGAAGGCTACTCGGATTCGTCTCTAGGGCCTCAAGAAGGACCAACTCAACGTTCTCAAGGTCCTTCATTTGTCGATAAACCGTTATCAGGGCGTAGTAACCACGAAAATTTTCGGGCTCTGAGACGATCAGAAAACGACAAACTTCAATAGCTTCCTGAATTCTTCGCCTCTCTAAAAATAAGCGATAAAGCACCTCCCCAGCGGCGATACTAATCGGGGACTTTTGATTGTTAGTTAGAATTCGCTCCGCGTTTATTGGAAGACCGGCAAATACATAAGCTTTACCCAATAAAACTCGCAATTCGACATCACCCGGATCCGCGACATGTGCCTTTTCCAGTAACCCGAGCGCCTTTCCTTGCGAGTCAGTTAAGAGCGCAATTTGAGCCGCTCGAAGCAGTAAATATTTGTCACCCGGTGCGCCTTCGAGTGCTCTTTCATAAGCCTCCAAAGCGTCTTTAAGTCGTCCCTCAACCTCCAGCTCTCGACCCAAGAGAAATAGAAACTCAGGAGATCCTTCAAAAAAGGACCTAGCCTTTTCAGTTTTTATTTTGGGGAGTGGTTGTTCTAATTGTCGGACGTTCTTTCTAGTAACAGAAGCACCGGCACTACATCCAGTATTGGCAGCAGACATAAGCGTCAATCCGACAGCAAATAGCGGTCCGGCTAATCTTGCCAATCCAAACATCGAACCAAAGTCCTTACTACTGGAAAGCAGCAAAAGCTCTCCCATCATTTAGCGACTAGCCTAGCCGGCTAGGAACCCACAACTCCGAATGAAAGACAAAAGCTGCTCCGCGCTCTCGTCCACCACTAGATTCTCAGTCTTGACAATCAATTCGGGATCATTCGGCACCTCGTAAGGAGCAGAAATCCCGGTAAACTCCGGAATATCACCAGATCGAGCCTTAACGTAAAGACCTTTCGGATCACGGGCCTCGCAAGTTTCCAGACTCGTATCCACATAAGCCTCAAAAAATTTGCCATCGGTAAAAATTTCCCGCGCGGCTTCACGGTCAGCCCTGTAGGGAGATATAAACGCAGTGAGTACAATTAAACCCGCATCGGTCATCAACTTGGCTACCTCTGCTATCCGACGAATGTTCTCCGTTCGATCCTGAGGAGAAAACCCCAGATCTTTATTCAGACCCTGTCGAACGTTATCGCCATCCAACACGTAGGCCGCATGTCCACTATTAACTAGCTGTTTTTCTGTCTCTACCGCAATGGTAGACTTCCCGGACCCGGATAAACCAGTTAGCCAAATGGTGCAGCCCCTCTGCTTCAAAAGACGCTCTCGATCTCCCACCGTTACCTGGCCACTATGCCATGAAATATTTTGACTCTTCGCTTCTCCAGTCATTTAATACCTACCCTATAAATTCTTTTCCACGAATGGAGTCGTCCCCAAAGTGAAGGGAACTGGATTTCAATACGAACGGACATTAGCGGTACCCAAGATTAGACGCTCTTTTCTCTTTGCCTTTCCACTGCATCGATGACAGCCGACGCTGCCTTTTCGATCTCCAGACGAGTCGTCCCTCGACCGAGGCCGAATCTAATTCCACTTCGCACTCGCTCATCCTTAAAACCAAGCGCCGTGAGAACATGGCTTGGAGAGCGACTCGCCGAGCTGCAAGCGGAGCCTGTAGAAATCGCAATTTGGTGCAAGTCGGATACCAAAGCATCTGCATCACAGTTGTCAAAGGAGACATGAAGGTTACCAGGCAAGCGCCGAGTTAGATCACCATTAACACGCACGCCCCCTAGGTTTTCCTTCAAAAGGCGAAGAAGTTCCCCGCGAAGCTCCAGGAGCCGTTTTCCCTCTACATCCATGTCTTCTAAAGAAATTTCGATAGCCTTCGAAAGTCCCACTATCAGATGAGTAGCAAGTGTACCCGGGCGAAGACCCGCCTCGTGCCCTCCCCCATAGAAGAGCGGAGCCAAGGTAATCCGAGGCTTCGTTCGTCGAACAAAAAGAACTCCTACTCCTTTGGGGCCGTAGAGCTTATGGCCAGATATAGACAAGAGATCAATGGGCAAAACTGACATATCAACAGGGATTTTCCCGACCGCCTGGGACGCGTCACAATGAAAAATGACTTTTCGCTCTCCGCAGATTTTTCCAATCTCATTTATAGGCTGTAGCGTTCCGATCTCGTTGTTCGCAGCCATTATAGACACAAGAACAGTGTCCTCACCTATGGCTCGTTCAAGGCTATTCAAGTTAACCAGGCCTGTGTCTGCCACGCCCAATCGAGTAACACGGCAACCCTCACGCTCGAGTGCGCTAAAGGCATCCAGAACGGAAGGATGTTCCGTAGAGAGAGTGAGGATATGACATGGGCCTTGGGTGAGCGCATGTCTCGCAACTCCGAGAATCGCCAAATTATTGCTCTCGGTGGCGCCACTCGTAAAGGTAATCTCGTCCGGGCGAGCCCCAATTCCTCTGCTGATGGTTTCTCTGGCAAGCTCTACCGCAGCCTCTGCTCGCCAGCCGTAGACATGTGTCCGGCTGGCCGGATTGCCGAATTCTGTCTCGAGATAAGGCAGCATCGACTGAACTACTCGAGGGTCGACGGGGGTAGTCGCCTGATAATCGAGGTAAATGGGCAGGCTCAAAGTGTTCCTCTAAGCTGGGTTCCCTTCCAGCCAATCAGGACTAACTTGATGTCAGAACTCTTCTAGTAAGCACTCCTAGGCGCCAAAGGAGTTCCCACAACCACATGTAGTGGCCGCGTTCGGATTTTCAATCTTAAAACCGGACTCCATAAGTGTGTCCACGAAGTCCAAGCTGCTTCCCGCAAGGTAAAGTGCGCTTTTTTCGTCCACGACGACCCTAACTCCATTCGATTCGATTACCGCGTCTGTCTCCTGGAATTGATCATCAAAAGCCAACTGATACTGCAGCCCAGAACAACCCCCACCTACAACCTTCATTCGCAAAGCATGGGTAGCGGTCTTCGATTCCCGATCAAGAAGAACCTTGATCTGACTAGCTGCGTCTTCTGTTACACCTACGAGAGACATTTGCTCTTCGCGCCTCCTTTTTACATTCACTGAAAAGAATAGCCCAAGGAAAACTGAGAACCACTTCGCGGTTCACGACATTTTACACAGTTGATCTTGACCCAAACTTCTCTAAAAAGCTTTTCTAAGGGTTTTCTCGGACAAAATGAGCAAATATCTCTCGGTTCCCCTTGGGACCAGGTAGCTCGCTCTCAACGTGACCGACTTCCGTAAAACCGAGGTCATTTGCCTTATTTACAACTTTAGCAAGAGCCTGATAGCGTAATCGATCGTCCCGAACGACTCCACCCTTTCCGACCTTAGCTCTATCGAGTTCAAACTGGGGTTTTACCATTACTACAAGAGCCGCATTAGGCGCCGCAAGAGCTAGAGCAGGCAGAATCAATGTAGTAGAAATGAAGGATACATCGATCGTGGCCAAAAGGGGGTTCTCGGGCAAATCCTCCAAGCCCAAGTAGCGGGCATTTTTTCTGTCAAGAACTCGAACACGAGCGTCAGTACGCAGTTTTTCGTTTAACTGACCGTAGCCGACGTCGACGGCAACAACTCCTTTCGCCCCTCTTTGAAGCAAGCAATCCGTAAAACCTCCCGTCGAGGCCCCAATATCCACACACCATTTATCCACCGGATCAATGTTGAGGGTATCTAAAGCGGGAGACAGCTTTAACCCGCCTCTTGAGACGAAAGCCTTGGCCTCTACACGGATTCGAACCTCGGAGGTTTCTGAAATTTTAGTTCCCGGTTTTTCTACCGGGGCGTCATCAACCAAAACTTTGCCTGTTCTGATCAGTGATTCTGCTACCCCTCGGGTGGCAGCGAAACCGAGTGCAATTACGCGCTCGTCGAGCCTAACTCCCGCCATGCTCCCCCTTGGTTACGTGCCAAAATCAGGCCAGGTTCAGAAGATCCTCTACAGCCTTTTCGATCCCATCCGAATCGATTCCAAACTCGGAACGAAACCTTTTTGCATCTCCGTGCTCCACGATTTGATCGGGAATCGCAAGGATTCGTGCGCGGGGACTCAAGCCAGAGGCAGAAAAGTTCTCAACAACAGCACTTCCAAAACCACCAAAACTAGCGTGCTCTTCCACCGTCACTACATGCCCCGTTTTCTCGGCATAACGATTTATTTTCGCCACATCTAGTGGCTTTGCAAAGCGGGCATTAAGAACGGCAACCGCAACCCCTTTTGTATCTAGCACGTCCGCAGCTGTTTGGGCTGCTTGAACGGTATTCCCATACGCAACAATAACTGCATCACCACCATCTCGTAGCACCTCCGCCTCTCCTACAGGAATTGGTTTGAGTTCTTGATCGAGTGGCACCCCTAAGCCAGCTCCTCGAGGGTAACGAATCGCTGCTGGCCCGTTATATAAAATAGCGGTGGCCAGCATATGTTGAAGTTCGTTCTCATCCTTTGGCGCCATACAAATAATATTTGGCAAAGTTCTCAGATAACTTATGTCGTACATTCCTTGATGAGTTGCTCCATCGGCTCCAACCAACCCAGCTCTATCCATTGCGAGAGTAACATCAAGATCCTGGACACAAACGTCGTGAACTACCTGATCATATGCTCTCTGAAGAAATGTTGAATATATTGCAGCTACAGGTTTTAATCCCTCTGCCGCCAAACCTGCTGCAAAGGTAATGCCGTGTTGTTCGGCAATGCCAACATCGTAAAATCGATTTGGGAAGACTCTTTTAAATCGATCCAGCCCTGTTCCATCGGCCATTGCAGCGGTAATACCCACAACTCGTTCATCTTCTTTAGCAATCTTTATAAGCGTGTCCGCAAAGACATTTTGGTATTTAGGAGGGCC
>CEUZ01214641.1_pt1 | contig 15597 bp, 15 predicted proteins | sample 361511 | NCBI WGS metagenome assembly CEUZ01 (sample SAMEA2622822, study PRJEB7988) | marine metagenome | biome: marine biome (ENVO:00000447); feature: surface water layer (ENVO:00002042); material: "saline water (ENVO:00002010), including plankton (ENVO:xxxxxxxx)" | depth 5 m
ATCTTAATTCCCAAGGTAGGAAAACACAGCCAGACTGGTTACTATCATTTTTTAATAATCCATCTATTGTAAGACCTAATCTGCAAGTAAAAATGCCTAGTTTCCATCAAATTTCAGATGATGATTGGAATTCAATCATAAGTTACTTCCAATATATTGATGGTGAAAAAATAAAGTACCGCGGTGATTTGGCTTTTAACAAAAACTCTACGGAATTCCATGCCGGAGAAAAACTTCATGAACTTGGTGCCTGTAATAATTGTCACTTTTATGGTGAAACGTTCCCAACTCAGACAGCAGAAACATGGGCACCAAACCTTGCTATGGCCAAAGAAAGATTAAATCCTGAGTGGGTAAAGGAATTTCTCCGTGACCCTCAAGCTATAATGCCCGGAACAAAAATGCCTGCACCCTACTTACCAGATAAAGATATACTCGCTATGGATAACGCCGACAATGACTGGGGAAAAGAACTTGTAAAGCTAGGTGGTGATTCATCTGCAATGCTTAGTGGCCTAAGAGATTATCTGTGGGATATAAAAGGTAAAACTAATATTGATGCAACTATTAAAGAGTATTTTGATAAAAATGGATATGATTTTGGTGGAGAAGAGAACGAGTCCGATGACGAAGACGATTGGGGCGATGATGATGATTGGTAGATAATTTTCAACTCGGACATAGCTTTTAAAAATAAATATAGACTTTACCGTTTGATTTTTTTCGAATCCATTAATAAATCTATAGCATTTTTCACTTGGCTCGTTTTCCATTTGTCCCCCTTCCAGGAACTGAGTATGGCCCTATCAGGACCAATTAACACAGAACTTAGTGTATGCCCAATCTTCCCTTCTTCTACACCCCAAAAATCACCTCCAGACTGCTTCACTAGAGTATAGACATCATTTACTCTTCCTGAACTGGACCAAACATACCAATTATTGTAACCTAGTATAGTCGATCCGTAAAACTCCTTCAAAACTGTTGGAGTATCATACTTATAATCAAAACTTACCATTATAAAATCAATATTCGTATTATTTGAAAATGAATCTGCGAGAAAGTGATTTTTTATAACAACTGCAGGACACATAGTTGGCATAGGGCAGCGAGTAAAAATAAATGAAATAAATCTGTATCTACCATCAGAATTTGATAATTGTATCAATGAACTATCTAAATCTAATAAAGTCACATTATCCAAAATTTGTCCAATTTTTTTAACGGAATATTCATCATCAAAAAAACTGTCATCTTCAACTAATTGAGCTCCCTTCCCTACTATCTTAAAATCCCTTGCAAAAGCAAAAGTATCCGAAAATATAAAATCAAAATGAACACTGTCACCAATTACAAGAGTGCTTATTTCATTCAAGTCAATAATTTTAAAAGGCATTACCATAGGCATCATAAAATTTTGAATTGTATCATGAGAAATAGTGATTTCCATAGAATCAGGTAAAATACCGTAAATTGTTCCTTTGACAGGATAAACTTTTTCCGGAGAACCACAGTTTAACGATAGGAATAAGACAAAAAAATAAAGAGAAATCCTCATTCTATACATTGGGGAAAAAAGGTGAAAAATTCTCCACCTTTTTCAAAACTTATTTTATTTTAAATTATTTCTTTTTTGGACGTGTAAAAGTGAAATTCTTTACCGTTTCACCATCGCCAATTTTTACAGATGCTGTCAGAGGTATCTTTTTGAATTTTTCTTGCCAACAAATAACCTCATAAGTTCCAGGAGGTATTCCATTAATAGAGAAGTTCCCTTCTTTATCAGTAACAGCAAAATAAGGATGATCAGAAACCAGAACCCACGTTTTCATCCAAGGATGAACATCACATTTAATGTAAAATGGATTTGGTTCTGATTTTGTAAAAGTAGATTTCTTTTCTTTGACCACTTTAGGCATGGCAAAGTTGAATTCTTTATTTACCTTTGGCATAGAGTGGATATTGTGAAGTGTTGCATCACTGTTTTTAATTAATAATTGCTGCCCAGCTATCATACCAAACACATGCGGTTCATATATACATCCTTTCTGATCGAGAATAGCCGATTCCGAAGGAGCACCTTTTGAATATGATACACCTTTTAAATAAATAAGTGCTTCTTCCATTGAACCATCTGCAGCCATTTTAAAATTTTCATTGTAAACAGGACCTGAATGAGCAGAACCACATACAGGATCAGCATCCATTCTCAACTTTTTTTTCTTTGGTGGTTTACCATCATATTTTACATGACCTTTTAATGTCCCGGCTTCAATAAATAAAACAGAAACAATAAACATCATGCAAGCCACAGTTATTTTACTTTTTTTCATAGTATATATCCTTTATAAATCTGATCTAATTAAGATGGGAAATTTACCTATTATTTTTTTTATTCAATAATCTAATTAGACGGATTACCTTATGAAAAGTTTAATTGATTTGGGTAGTTTAGGTGCCATTATTCATAAATATAATAAAGAATATCAATGTATATCTTCATGCTGACTTGTTATGGGTTTATGCTGCTAAATGTGATAAACATAGTATTAACAGGACTGATGGGTTTTTTCAATATTACAATTTTGGGTGCAACTCAGATGCGTTTTTCATTATTTATGATATTGGTATTCTTGATTGCCGAAATACTCATTATGTATTTTTTTATAACTACTGGTAAAAGTATTAAACAGGCGATTAAAGATGGATTAGGTAACACAATTCTCTGGGAGCGCGAAAAAAAATTAAAAATGAAACTTTTTCCTCACTTGATGCTAACCATTCTTTTATTCAGTATCTGGTTTATTCTGTGGGGTGCAGTAGATAATAACCACCAGTTTTCCATTTTGCATAAACCTCTGTTTTATCTAGCTTTTGTCCATCATGGATGGACCCTAATAATAAAAAATCGTTCCTTCCAAGAACAAATCGATATTGTTTCTGAACTTAATTAGGATTAATTATAGTAATGTTTTATGCTGCAAAAGGACTTGAACTATTGGGGATGACTCTAATCGGTGTAGGATTTATCATCAAATTCCCCGCACTAATGAATCCAAGATTTCTATTAACAGGGATTATTTGTTTTGCAGCTGGATGGGTTATTGAAAAATACGTTCTTGATTAAAATTCGAATCTGGATTTTTAACTTACTTTCGTAAATTACTACAGAAAAATATCTAACGATAGACATGGCTAAAGTATATAATCATTTAAAAGGAATCCCAGAGCTTCCGGATTCTCCCAATATTAAGAAAAAGCGACCAAAAATGATCGCTGTTGTTGATGAAGATAACTGTACTGGATGCCAGGCCTGTGTTCCATTTTGTCCTGTAGATTGTATAGAAGCTGTTGCCAAGGATAAATATGCTTTTCCTCCTATCCCACCAGTCCAAGTAAGGTTTGATGAATGTACTGGATGCCAAGTTTGTGCTCGAGTATGTACAAAAATGACATGGGATGCAATTCGGATGTTGAATACTGATGATTTTGAGGCAAATTATGACCTTACTATTAGTTGATTTATTAATTATTAATCATTTGAATTTCGGGAATTAAGCGCTTGAGTCACGACGATCACCATAAGCAAGAGAATTTTATCCAGAAATATATTTTTTCTGTCGACCATAAGATTATTGGACTGCAATATGGCATCACATCACTGATATTTCTGCTATTTGGCTTCATATTAATGATGATAATGAGATGGCAATTGGCCTACCCAGAAACCCCAGTGCCATTAGTTGGTAGTATACTTGGAGAAACTGGAATCCTTTTACCCGAGATCTATAATTCCCTTGGAGCAATGCACGGTACTATTATGATATTCTTAGGGATCGTTCCCTTAGCTGTGGGTGCTTTTGGAAATTACCTTGTTCCCCTCCAGATTGGTGCACCAGATATGGCTTTCCCAAAACTGAATGCAGCGAGTTATTGGGCCTATTTTGTTGGTGGCGTAATAATGATGGCCAGTTTTTTTACTCCAGGAGGAGCAGCTCGATCAGGATGGACATCATACCCTCCTCTATCTATTTTTGAGAGCGGACAAACTATGTGGTTGATAGGCATGGTTTTTCTTATTACATCATCATTATTGGGTTCTATGAATATTATTGTAACCATTGTTCAGTTGCGAGCTCCTGGACTTTCATGGTTTAGGCTCCCTTTCTTCGTATGGGCACAGTTTGTAACATCGTTCTTATTGGTGCTAGCGTTTCCTCCTTTGGAAGCGGCTGCTGTACTGCAACTCATGGATCGAGTTGCTGGAACAAGTTTCTTTTTGCCAACCGGGCTTGTATATGCTGGTAGTACAGTTGATGTTTACGGCTCCGGGTCACCTCTTTTGTGGCAACATTTATTTTGGTTTTTGGCCCACCCCGAGGTCTATGTATTAATTCTTCCCGCCATGGGTATTGTGGGTGAGGTCCTTGCAAATAATACTCGTAAACCTTTGTGGGGATACCGATCAATTGTATATGCCACAGTTTTCCTAGGATTTATGTCGTTCATTGTCTGGGCACATCATATGTTTCTTACAGGGATGGGCACCACAATGAGTGCATTTTTCCAAACTACTACGATGATTATCTCAATTCCTTCGGTTGTTATTTTAACATCTTTCTTTCTTTCTCTTTGGGGAGGATCTATTAGATTTAATACCCCAATGCTATTTGCCTTGGCTTTTTTACCCATGTTTGGTATCGGTGGTCTAACTGGTCTGCCATTAGGTTTTGCAGCATCTGATATTTACCTTCATGATACCTATTACGTTATCGGACATTTTCATTATGTTGTTGCCCCTGGAACTATTTTTGCTCTCTTTGCAGGAATCTATTATTGGTTTCCTAAGGTCACTGGTAGAAAATTGAGTGAGTCATTGGGCAAACTGCATTTCTGGCCATCTTTAATATTCATGAATGGTGTTTTTATGCCCATGTTTATTCAAGGTCTTGCAGGTGTGTCCAGAAGACTTTATGATGGAGGCCAATTATATGCCCATGCTCAAGGTGTCCTCCAGTGGAATGAATTTATGTCCATCTCAGCATTCTGTCTGGGCGCAGCGCAGCTCCCTTTCATTCTAAATATTATTTTGTCACTGATTAATGGAGAAAAAGTAGGACGCAATCCTTGGGATTCAACTACTGTGGAATGGTCTGCACCTTCGCCGCCGGTACCCCATGCAAATTTTGAAGGCCCTCTAGAAGTATATCGAGCACCTTATGAATATAGTATCCCAGGTGCCAAAAAAGACTTTTCACCACAAACTGTTAAATAATTGATAAGGAATACACTTGCAGATACCTTACATCGTTGAAGAAAGACCTGATACAGGGCTAATTAATTCTAAATTAGGTATCTGGATATTCCTTGCATCGGAGATTATGCTATTTGGTGGACTATTTTCTGCCTACGTTTTCTTAAGGATAGCCGCTCCTGAAGGTGATTTTGCATATTGGGGAACAAAATTAAGTATCCCAATGGCTACAGTTAACACACTTGTTTTAATCTCATCAAGTGTAACCGTAGTCCTATCTTGGGCATCATTAAAAATGAAAGACTTTGAAAAATATAAGATGTACATGGGTATTACATTACTCTGTGCAGGTATCTTTCTGGTTATAAAATATTTTGAATACACTGGAAAATTCCACCATGGTATTTATCCGTCTTCCAGCACATTTATGGGCATATATTTTACTCTCACAGGCCTTCACGGACTACATATACTTGGAGGGATAATTGTGATGGGATACATGTGGCTTCCAATTGGTGCAAAATTATGGGATACCGATCCTGAACTTTATACGAACCGTGTAGAAACCGCAGGACTTTACTGGCATTTTGTGGATTTAGTGTGGATTTTCTTGTTTCCAATATTATACCTTCTTTAGGAGTATTAAAATGAGTGGACACGATACAGAGTCTATCCAAGAACATATCAAAGTTTATCTTACCGTTTTTGGTGCTCTTGCAGTATTAACTGTACTAACTGTTGGCGCAAGTTATTTGGATGTCTCGACTACTGAAGCAATTTTTCTAGCCTTAACAATTGCCACAATAAAAGCAAGTCTGGTTGCAGGTTATTTTATGCATCTAATAACAGAAAAACAGACCATTATTTGGATCCTTATTCTAACATTTTCTTTTTTTCTGATACTAATGTTTTTCCCATTAATTACAGCAACTGATCAAACTGGGATATAAATTGATTTCTTTAAAAACATTTCACTTTATCTTTATTATCGCATCTATATTTATCACTGCTTACTATGGTTTGTTTGAACTTAAAACACCATCCAATCCTGGCTCAGTATCCCATATATTGAGTGCTATTTCATTTCTAATTTCCTTAGGATTAATCGCATATATTCTATCCATTATTAAAAAATTCAGAAAGATCTAGACAATGAATCTATTGAAAGGATCAGTGTTAATAATATTTCTTATCATCTTATTACCTGATATGGCTTTTGCATGTGCAACATGTTTTGGAGCCCCAGATGCTCCCGCAACATTAGGTATGAATTGGGCAATTATTACACTACTTGGAGTCACTGGAGCTGTACTCGGTGGAATTATAAAATCAATAATTTCCATCAAGAAGAAAACAAATAATATTAAAAAATTACATAGTTAATTGAGACGCTATTTTGATTGAACTTCTCCATAAATTTGGTTTGCCTATAAATATTTCCCTACAGGGAAGTGGAATTGATGAAGTAAATGCCATCACCCACTGGCTAATGCTTGTACTATTCGTTGGCTGGGGTGGTTTTTTTATTTTTAGTTTGGTAAAGTTTAGAGCATCAAAAAACGATAAAGCAGATTATGACGGTGCAAAATCTCATATGTCATCCTTATTAGAAGCAGCCGTTGCTGTCATTGAAATATTAGTTCTCTTTGGTTTTGCTTTCCCAATATGGGCCAGTCGTGTCAATAATGTTCCCGCCCCATCAGAAGCGGTACATCTTCGTGTGATTGCCCAACAATTCGCTTGGAATATTCATTATCCAGGGCCAGATGGGAAGTTTGGCCAGGTAAAAGTTGATCTAGTAGATGAACAGGAGAATCCTATAGGATTGGATAGAAATAGTGATAATGCATCAGATGATTTTTTTACAATAAACCAGCTTCACATCCCTGTAAATAAAAAAATTAGAATTGATCTTACAAGTAAGGATGTCATTCATAATTTTAAATTACCAGAGTTGAGAGTTTCACAAGATGCTATCCCTGGTATGAGCATTCCTGTACACTTTCAAGCAACCATGACATCAGATGAATTCCTAAAAACAGTTGTAGGCACGCCTAGAGAGGGAATGGGACTTGAGATTTCTTGCGCACAGTTATGTGGATTGGGGCACTATCGTATGAAAGGATTTTTTACAATTCATAATAGTGACAACTACAATGCCTGGCTTGAAGAACAAGCAAAATACTTGGAAGAATCCGGTGATGACGATGACTGGGGTGATGACGATGACTGGTAATTCTTAATAAATATTATATTTATAGCTTTTTTAAATCTCTTCCTTCCCTGATCCAATATTCTATCGCCAGAGATACTCCTAACCTCTGTATAGTAAACCAAATAAAACAAAACAATAAAATAATAAATAGTCCAAGCACAATTTTGACGCTTAATCCAAAATAAAAGGCAACTATAATCGGAAAAATAAACAAGGCCCTATCAAGTAATAATAAAAACGCCCAGCCGTCCCCGGATTGATCAATTAATTTTAATCCGCAATAACCACACCTTTCTTTGATTGCTATTCTTGACTTTATTATACTGCCCTTCCCGCATTTTGGGCAAACTCCCTTTAATGCTTGCCAACAGCACTGCAATAAACTCATTTTCTTATTTTATTCATATTTAGAATTAAATATTAAGATAAATGCTTTAAATCATTTACAGCTATAAAAACTTGTACCGCGGAAAGGACTCGAACCTTCACACCCAAAGGGCACCAGATCCTAAATCTGGCGTGTCTACCAATTCCACCACCGCGGCATAAGTATCAAATTCATATAGAAACTATCACAATGACTGACGAGAAAGCCCTAGGGCTTTCTCATTTAAATGGAGTAAGAAGTTAATTGGACAAAAAAATACAAAAAAGAACATATTAACCAGTTAATATGGGTGAAGATTTGAGTGGAGATTTTTCTCCATTCAATTATAAACCCACATTCTTGTGTTTTTTTTATTTGTGGGAGAATGGATAGATTTGGATATGCGTAGATATTTATCATTCCTACTATTTATTGGGTTGGTATGTGGGCATTAGGCTGTTAGTTAATGAAGGGTATACTGCTACAGATCAGGTGATAATAAGCGGATAATTGGTTAAAGTTATAAATTCAAAAGTATTAGCTCTAACAAAGCTGCAAGTAAGTTAAATCAGTTACAGAAGGATGGTTTTTGTATTCTTGAAAATGCAGCAGATGAATACCTATTAGATAAAACCCGAGAATGTGTAAAGAGTGCCCTTAGCGATATAAATGATGATCACATAGAGAGACAGCGTTCTCCAGGTAAGTTGATTGGTTCTGGTGTATATCCTGAGCTTGCATATTTAATTGGTAACCCAAAACCTCTTGAAGCTCTGGGCGCAATGAATTACCATAATAATAAATTTTGGAAGGCTGTTATTATAAGTAAGTCACCTGGCAGTCCACGTCTTTACTGGCACCAGGACTGTATGATGTGGCAGGATCCTAGTGCATACAGTAAAATATCTCCAATGCTGTTTTTTATGTATTATTTGGAAGACACCAATCGGAATAATGGTTGTCTTCGTGTTATACCTGGTAGCCATCGCCATCGGGATGAGCTTCATGGTATGGGTGCTGCACATCAAAAAGAGATTAATCGTTATGAGAATCCAGATGACCCGCGTTTTTCAGACTATCCTAATGAAATAGATGTACCAATCAAATCAGGTGATCTAGTTATTGGATATGGTCGAATATTTCATGCTGCGCACTCAAACGATTCGAAAAGATGGAGAACAGTTATTACCATTTGGATTTTACCATATTTTGATAATCTTATAGAGAAGGTGCGGAGCTGGTTTAATAATGATTATCACATCATGCATGATGATTGGCCAGACACTTCTCTTAAAAAATATCAGTCTTTAATACCTAATTACAATGGTAGTGTTAAACCAGCTGAGATGATTCAGGATATTGAAATTCATCGTACACCAGATAGTCGTTTAAAATGATTGATAAAAAATGTGGAAGACAAACTAAATCATAAGATAAGAGACCTACTTCTCTATAAAGAAACCTTAAAGATTCATCCGTAGCTCATTTATGATAGTAATGGATTTCAACAAGTTTTTTTATATTAAATAATTAGAAAGTTTAATAGTTTCTCAATATAGTAGAGGTGAAAAACTCTATTATATTTTTTGTCAAAATAAGGAAAATATCCAGATGGCTCAAAGAAAAATACGAATGGGTATGGTTGGTGGTGGTCGTGGAGCTTTTATTGGTGCAGTTCACAGAATTGCTGCAGCTATTGATCAACAGATAGAACTTGTTTGTGGTGCATTCAGTTCAACACCAGAAAAATCTATGGCATCAGGTGCTGACTATTTCCTGCCTTCAAAAAGATGCTACGGTACATTTCAGGAAATGATTGAAACGGAAAAGACTCTTCCAAAAGGTGAGCGTATGGATTTCATATCCATCGTTACACCAAACCATATGCATTTCCCCCCAGCAAAAATGGCCCTGGAAAATGGTTTTCACGTTTTATCTGACAAACCTGCTTGTTTCAACTCTGCTGAAGTTAAAGAACTGGCTGAGATCGTTAAAAACTCAGGAAAACTTTATTGTTTGACTCACAATTACCCTGGTTACCCAATGGTAAAGCAGGCTCGCCAAATGGTTAAAGAAAGAAAGCTTGGTAAAATCAGAAAAGTTATCGTTGAATACCCGCAGGGATGGTTGGCTACTAAACTTGAAGACAATGCCGATGCAAAACAAGCTTCCTGGAGAACAGATCCATCTAAAAGTGGTGCAGGCGGCTGTATTGGTGATATTGGTACGCACGCTCAGAATCTTGCTGAATACATAACCGGTCTTAAAATAAAAGAAATTGCAGCCGATATTACCGCCTTTGTTGAAGGGCGTCTTCTGGATGATGATTGTAATGTTCTTCTTCGTTTCGATAACGGGGCTAAAGGTGTACTTCACTCTTCCCAGATTTCAGTGGGTGAAGAAAATAATCTTAACATCCGCGTTTATGGAGAAAAAGGTGGTCTCGAATGGCATCAGAAAGAACCAAATTCAATGCTTGTTAAATGGATTGATGAGCCAATGCAGGTTTACCGCACAGGCATGGGTTATATAAGTGAATTAGCTCAAGAAGCAACTCGTACTCCTCCGGCTCACCCAGAAGGTTACCTTGAGGCATTTGCCAATGTATATAAAAACTTCGCAAATCATATTGATGCAATCGAATCAAATGAGACTCCAGACGATATATGTCTGGACTACCCGAAAATCGAAGATGGTATTCGTGGTATGGCATTTATAGATGCCGTTGTTTCAAGTTCTAAAAACAATGCAGCTTGGACTGTAATCGAAACTTAATTATAGTGTATAGGGATATAAATAATGGCTAAAACAGTATTTCACGCTAGTATTGAAGGTGCTCAGCACGGTGCTAAAACTCTAGAAGAATTTATAATTTTCGCTAAGAATTCTGGTGCAGTCGGTGCAGAACCGTCTAACTACCACATTGAAAACGGTAACGGTGGTTTTAAAAGTTCTCAAGAAATCGAAGATGTTTTTGCTAAACATGACATGAAGCTTGATGGTATTTCCTGTCACTGCCCATTTTGGGTCCACACAACTTCCTGGACAGAAAGCAAGACAATTCGTCCTTTCCTTCCTAAAAATATTTGGACAAAATCAGCAGCTGAAATCGAAGCCTGGTGTGAAGACTACATCCTAAGATACTTAGACCTTTGCTCTGAACTTGGTCTTAGGATTACACCAATGTTCTGGGGTATGTCCCATGGCTTTGAAGTTGCTACAGGTTACCCTTTTGGTTTCTTCTCTGGCCCTGATTACGATTTGATCAAAGAGGGTAATGAGCGTTTTGTTACTAAAACTGCTAAAATCCGTAAAGCTGCTAACGCCCATGGGATCTTCCTATGTCATGAAATCCATCCAAACTCTGCAGCTCTTTGTGCAGATGATTTCAATATGCTTGTTAAAGCTTGTGATGGAGATAAAGTTCTTGGAGTTACTGCTGATCCATCACATTGCTGGGAAGGTGAAGACTTCGAAACAAGATTCCGCAAAGTTGCTGACAGAATTTACGCGGCAGCCGTTAAAAATTTCGTTATCCGTCCTGGTGTTAACCTAAGATCTATGACTGGTGACTGGACTAAACGTGCGATGCAGTTTTGTGATATACCAACCGGTGATATGAACATGATGCGTTTCACAGAACTCCTAATTGATGTCGGTTACGCTAACCGTTATATGCAGATTATGGGTACAAAAACAGCTCCTCTTGTAACAGAAGCTGAAAGTGCTTTCCGTGATTTGGATGCAACAAGTGCAAATGCTATTCAGTATGCAAATAACCACCTCGTGTTCCCTATCGCCGAAGGTTCTTTCGAAGACGGCATGGGTTCTGAAGACTAAAATCCACTGTTAATTCAAAAACATGAAGTAAGTATCATGAAAAAAAACAGATCCTGGGAAGATATTCGGTTGCCTACGGCATTTATATTTTATTAAGATTTAAATAGATATGGTTGATTAGCAAAAGGCAAAGTCCACCATGGTTTATAGTCCATTTATAATAACCGACTAATCAGTATACACACTTGGATACTTTTAAAAGCACAGGCCTATTGGATACTTTATATGGGTTAAAAATAAATAAATTAACTTGGATAACTTATTTCCCATAAATAATCATTTTAGATTGATTCTTCCCTATCTTTAAGAAAATTTTTCAATTGAGTTTCTGATACTCTGTAGTTTCCATTTCCAAAATTATATGCTTTTAACGTACCATCATGTATAAAAGAAATGATATCTAAAGCAGGGATTTTAAATTTTTCAGCAATTTCAAATGGGGTATAATAAACTGTATCCTTGATATTCCTCATTATATCAGATTTGGCTTCATTTACTAATAATATATTTTTATCAAGGATGTTACTGTATTCAACTAATATTTTTTTTGGAACCTGATTAGTAAATCTCCATTTCGCGATTGACGTTCTAGTAGAACCAAGTTTTTCCGCTAATTCTTCATCTGTGTAAGCTCTAAAATAATCAGACAGTATATCCAATATTCTTTTGGTTTTTGCTCTTTTTTCTAAATCATTCATTACCGTATTAAAAAGGAAATTATTATAACATAGTTTATTTATATTAAGCTACCATGAATAAGTCTTAGTCTATCACCGCCCATGCAAACAAAAAACCCCACCAATGTGGGGTTTATCTGTGGCCATCCAAATTTATTTTATTAAGATCATTTTCCGGTTAAAGACATGATTGTCTGCCTGCATCCTGTAAATGTAAATACCGGCACTTACCGGAATACCAAAACTATCGGTGGCATTCCACATGGCCATATAACGGCCAGCAGGCTGTGTTTCATTTACAATAGTTTTAATCATTCTACCCATTAGATCATAAATATTTAAATGGACATTTGCTTCATTTGCTAAATCATATGATATAATGGTAAATGGATTAAATGGATTCGGATAGTTTGGACGTAAGGTAAACTCCAATGGCATCGACATTTTAGTATCTACTTCAAGATTGGTGCCTATAAATTGACCAAAACCACTGTTTACGGAAAATATTGGACCAGCATTCATATTTCCTGTAGAGGTTGATTCAAACATAATGATCGCGGCTGGATTTTGTATATTATCTATAAATTGAACTTCAACCTGAAGAATGGCGCCCTGTCCAGGGGTAATTCCAGTGGTAAAATCATAACCCAAACAATAAATAAGGCCTTCCTCATTTTCTCCTGTACTGCCATCAATGATCCCCGATGAGAAACGACCCATCCCTGTTACATTCGTAACTGTAAGATAATTAGGAATATCTACTATATATAATTCAGTGATATAGGCAGTCTCTGTATTCAACATATGTATTTCAAATGATCCTGTTCCGCTTGGTGTAAGTTCGCCAGAAATATTTTCAATTGAATAGACAACAGGAGGTTGACCAATATAAACGTTATTGGAAATCCCTTTTACATGCATAGGTAGACTATTTACATCAGAAATAATTGCATCATCGACAGAGATATCCACAAGGGATGAATCTGGGGCACCTGCGATCACATCATAGGTAATATCAGCAATATGGAAGGTCCCAGGATTTATGGGGTTTGATAACGTATTATCAAAGGCAATCAGGCGATAAATACTGCCTACCATATCCCCAGTTAATGTCCAATTTGTTAGATCCAATAATGAATTGAAGTAATAATTTGTACCATTAAGAAAAGGTGGATCAGCAAGAATATCAACCTGAATTCCATAAACCGGCTGTGTATTCTGCATGATAATTGAATTGGTAAATTCTTCACCGGAGATACCATAACCACCTGTTAGCATCAAATACTGGGTTTCAATGCCTACTTCATAGTTAGCACTCTCTGTTGTCCAATTTAATTCATTATAATTTTCATCCTGAACACTAGCGCTTGCATAGGATAGGTTCACGGTCACTTCTTCCTCAGCTACAGGATAAACCACTGCTTTACAAACCGCAGCATTACCAGGTGCTAAAAATTCACCAATTGCAATCCCGGTAATGGCCATATTGCCATTGGCTATATCCACAATATCCAACTCCCAGCCTTCTTCAGTGCGTTCAGTGGGTAAAACACCAATACTGTTTAGTATATCAGGGTAATCCATGATTTCGAAATAAAATAAACGTATAGGGGTTTCATTATTCATATAAAGTTCAAGAGTATCCATCTGGCCCGATAAAGATGTCCCATTATCCATCCACAGTTCAACCCATTCAACAGGGATAGCACTAACAGTATTTGTTGGGCTTGACTCTCCACCAGAAGGATAAACTGCTGTTACATAGTAATAATAGGTTGTACTGTTAACCACATCTTCATCTAAGTAACTCAAAAGATTCCCATCTACATTACTGATATTTTCAAAATTAATATTATCTGTAGAACGATAGATTAAGTATTCATCGATTTCTACCGGACGATGATTTAATGGTAATGGGTTTTGAAAATCCACTCTCCAATTATAAGGAATACCACCTGGATATAGTTCCATCATCTCGGTTTTATCTGCTGTTAAAGCCCAACTACCCAGTTCTGTTAGTTCAAAATGAATGTGCCTTGTAATCTGCACATTTGAAAATGTCATAATAATATCATCCACTGCCCACCCAGAAGCCCATGCACCATTGTCATTGGCATGAAAAGCTACAAGCACATTCTGATTCCCGCCAAATTGTGATAAGTCTATGGAAGTCATGACCCATTGACTTGCTGGTTCAACAGATACAACATCCGTATAACTTTCACCACCATCTGTACTTACTGCTATAGCTGCAGTTTGACTATACTCTCCAGTAAAATATGAAGCAAAATTAAGGGTCACTGTCGAGGCTCCCGACATATTGATAACAGGCATAATTAAATAATCATTGCCATCATTATCCGGAGTATCCTGACCATTATACCCATCGTCGTTTGATACTGCATAATACGTATGCCCTGGAATACTCCACCAATTACTGGATGCATTCTCTGAAACATACCATCCATTTCCATTCGTGTTAACTACCCAAGCATCAGGAATCACGCCACCTTCAAAATCTTCCATAAATTCTTCCGGTATCGGACCATATGGTGCATCCCAAGTAAGTAGGACTTGTGCATCCAAACCATCTTCAGCAACTAAATTATGAGGCTCTTCAATATAGCCTGGGAAAACTGTAACCGTTCCTGAGTCTGCGCCGGCAATCCAGTAGAAACCGCCAATATCATCTGTAACGGTCACATTTTCAAAATTGAAAACTACTTGATCTGCATAAGCTTCCGTGTCTATTTCTATACTCATTTCCAGAATTGCACCAGAACCAGTTAAAATATTTTGATTATTACCCGAATCAAAAAGGATAACTCGTGTATAGCCATTTTCGAGTTCATTAATATCAACTGTAAATCCTTCTGCACGGCCCACTGCAGTAAGATCAATAATATCTACATAATTGGGGCTATCATAAATATCAAATTGCATTCCACTCACAACACCACTGTTCTCCAGTTCAATATTAATTGCAACAGTTTCTTCCACATCACCTGTATCTGATGTAGCACTTAAATAAATTACATTTCCTACAGTTATTGAACCATTTATTCCAGTCGAAGAAAGGACATTTCCATTCTTATCGCTCACGGTAAGATCGTATATATTTAAATCTAACATTGCAGATGGAACTTCTGTACCATCAAAATGGAGATTCAATACGAGGCTATCACCACCTGCTTCGATACTATCAATGACAGCATAAAAGATGACGCGTGCTGATCCATCACCT
>CEUZ01271003.1_pt1 | contig 15589 bp, 18 predicted proteins | sample 361511 | NCBI WGS metagenome assembly CEUZ01 (sample SAMEA2622822, study PRJEB7988) | marine metagenome | biome: marine biome (ENVO:00000447); feature: surface water layer (ENVO:00002042); material: "saline water (ENVO:00002010), including plankton (ENVO:xxxxxxxx)" | depth 5 m
CCTACAGCAATATCTTCGTAACTATCAGCAGCCATTTAATTTTCTCCTTTTTTGTTTAAAGCTAATTGTATCAAATCAGTCTTATTTATACTAGCCATCATTTCTTCGAATGTCATTTGTTCATTAAGCCATTCTTCATAATCTTTTTGTTCATCAACAGAAACTCTTCCTCTCATTGCATAGTGTCCAGTACCACAATATTCCATACAAAGAATCTCAAAATTTCCAGTTCTAATAGGTGTAAACCAGTAATATGTTACTACTCCAGGAACCATGTCCATTTTAGCTCTAAATTGAGGTATATAAAAATCGTGCAAAACATCGATAGATCTAAGATTCATTTTGATTGGTTGATCTATAGGTATGTGCAAATCATCTGCTTGAATTAATATATCATCTAATCCATTAGGATCATCTAAATTTAATCCGAATGGATTTTCATCAGATATATTTCTTAAATCTGTTAAGCCTAAAATACCATCTTTTCCTGGCAAACGATAATTCCAATACCATTGTTGTCCCATGACCTCTATATCAACTGCTTCATCTGGAACAGTTACAAATGCATTCCAAACAATAAGGCCAGGAGCAAGTAGTGCACAAACTCCAATTGAAGTTAAGATAGTTAAAAACCATTCTAGTTTAGGATTTTCTGGACTATAATCTGCTTTTCGATTTTTATTATATCTAAAACGCCAGACACAATAAGCCATAAATAAACAAACGGCGACAAATACAGCACCAGTCACCCAAAAAGTTAAAATAATTGTACCGTCGATATTACCCCAGTTAGAAGCAACTTCTGTCCACCACCAGGGAGTCCAAAAATGAAATGCGATTGATCCCAAAATTACGATAACTAATACCAGTGCAACAAACATTATAAACCTGCTTATACATCAAATTTAACTTCATAAACAGATACTTTCAATCATTGTCACTGCTGTAATTATGCGACTTATAGTCATACTTAATAAAACCTCTAACTCATATTATATTTATATAATATAAAGAAATAGGAGTTATAATAGGAGTTATCATGAGAATAGTTACAGTAGTATTTTGTTTATTTTTTTCTAATATTGTTTTTGCAGATGATGTTAACATCAAAATGCTTAATAAATTAGACAAGAGGAGCATGGTTTATGATCTAGAAATTGTGAGAATAAACTCAGGCGATACAGTTTATTGGGAATCTACAGATCCCGGACATAATGTTGAATTTATATCAAAAGGCGGAGTTCCTGAAGGAGTGGAAAAGTTTAAATCAAAAGTTGGAAAAGATACTGAGTATACATTTTCTATACCTGGCATATATGCCTATTGGTGTGTACCACATAAAACAATGGGCATGATTGGTTTTGTAATTGTTGATAATGATTTATCAAACTTAGATTCAATTAAAAAAATCAAATATCTAGGAAAATCAAAAAAAATTGCTAGTTCTTTAATAGATCAAATTGCACAATAATTTTTAATTTTTTATGAAAAAATTTTTGCGTTTTTTTTTCTTTTTTAAAAAAACAAAGCCAAAATTATATAAATCAAATCTTAAAAGAGTTTGGTTACATATTAAAGATATTACTAAAAAATCGTAAATCTTTTTTTTTAATTTTAAAGGTGTATAATTGATTTAAAGATAAATGTTCAATCAATTTAAAAATAATAAATTTGTTTTAATATATATTAGTAGTATTTTAATATTAATTCTTATTTTAATGTCTTCTATTCCTTTTTTTAATATTTTAAAAAAATTTACATCCTATGATAATGATTTTGTTAAAAATCAAGTTATAATTAATCCAGATGCCAAATCTCCAAAAGTAATTGACAGAGTTATGAATGTTCAATTTATAGCAGAAGTAGATAATTCTATAAATTGGAAGTTTAATTCATTACAAAAAAATTTAAAAATAAAAGTAGGACAAAATAATATAATTAAATATGAAGGTAAAAATTTATCAAACAAGACTATTACTGTGACTGCAGACTTTTTTGCTCTACCGGATATAATTTTACCTTATTTAATCAAAACAGAATGTTTTTGCTTTAAAGAACAGACTTTAAAACCTGGAGAAAGTCAAATTTTTACTATGGTTTTTTTTCTAGATCCTTCCTTAGATTTAGATAAAGAGTTGGATGATATAACAGATCTTGTATTCACATATTCTTTAACTGAATATACAAGTTAATTATAATTAAATTACTGATAGGGTTTTATTGTGCAATATCAAAGTACACGTAATAATAAAATAAAAGAATCATTTACTAATGTTCTTTTTCAAGGACTTTCTAAAGATGGAGGATTATACATGCCTATTTTATGGCCAAGAATTTCTTTAGATAAATTAAAAAATAAATCATATGAAGAAATTGCTTTTTTAATTATTAATCCTTTTACTGATAAAAATCTTTCAGAAGAAAGATTAAGAAAAGTTATTGATAAAACTTATAAATGTTTTGATCATGATAAAATTGCCCCCTTAGTAAATTTAGAAAAAAATAAATATGTTTTGGAGTTATTTTACGGACCTACCTTAGCTTTTAAAGATTATGCAATGCAATTTTTAGGTAATTTATTTTCAGATCTATTGCAGCATTCTGAAAAAAATATTACAGTTATAGGAGCTACCTCAGGAGATACTGGTTCTGCAGCAATCAATGCTTTTAAAGCAAAAAAAAATGTTAAAGTATTTATCTTGCATCCTCACGATAGGGTATCTGAAGTTCAGCGACGTCAAATGACTACTGCACAAGAACAAAATATTCATAATTTAGCTATTAGAGGAACATTTGATGACTGTCAGAAAATTATAAAACAACTTTTTTTAAATAAGGATTTACAGTTAAAAACTTCTCTTACAGCTGTAAATTCAATAAATTGGGCTCGTTTGATAGCCCAAGTTGTATATTATTTTTGGGCTTATGCTCAGTTAAAGAAAGAAAACATTGATCTAAATTTTATTGTTCCTACTGGCAATTTTGGAAATGTTTTTTCTGCAAGAATAGCAAAATATATGGGTTTACCAATTAAAAATTTGCATGTTGCAACAAACGAAAATGATATTTTATTTCACAGCATTAATGAAGGCAAGATGATAATTAAGGAAGTAACTAAAACTTATAGTCCTAGTATGGATATTCAAATATCAAGTAATTTTGAACGTCAATTATTCGAAAGTTCTAATAGAAATAGCAATACAGTTAATGAAATTATGAATAATTTTTATGAAAATGGTAATTTTACATTACAAAAAAATATTATTGAAGATATGCAAACTATATATAATGCTCATTCTGTTACTAATTTACAAACTTTAGAAACTATTCAATATTTTAAAAAAAAATATAATTATCTTTCTGATCCTCATACAGCCACAGGTTTAAGTGTATTAGATAAAATTAAAAATAATAATATAAATATTGCATTAGGATGTGCTCATCCATCTAAATTTGGAGCTGTGATTAAAAAAGCAACTGGTGAAATAATAAAGCTCCCCCCATCCTTAGAAAATATCTTTGATAAGAGTGAAAAGATGATTATATTGGAAAATAATTTTCACAATATTAAAAAATATATTTTAGAGAATTTGTAACTAAGTATGAGAAAAGTTTCTAAATTAGATAATGGATTAAGAGTGGTAACTCACTTTATGCCAGCATTTGAATCAGTAACTTTTGGAGTTTGGAATTCAGTAGGCTGTAGAGATGAATATGAAGAAATAAATGGTACTGCACATTTTTTAGAACATATGGCATTTAAAGGAACTAAGACTAAAACAGCTTTAGAAATTATGGAAAAAGTAGAAAGTGTAGGAGGGTATATTAATGCTTATACTTCTGAGGAAATTACAGCATATTGGGTAAAAATGTTAGCTGATGACTTGCATATAGGCATAGATATAATTTCAGATATTTTACAAAATTCTACATTTGAACCTAAAGAACTGGAAAGAGAAAGAGGAGTTATTCTTCAAGAAATAGGAATGTATCTTGATACACCTGCTCACATGGTTGGAGATTATTGGCTAAAGACAGCTTTTCCAGACCAACCTTTGGGAAGATTAATTTTGGGAAAAAAAGAAATTATTAAATCTATTAAAAGAGACAAAATTATTAATTTTATGCAAAGTAATTATCATCCGTCTAAAATGGTTGTTAGTGCAGCAGGCAAAATTGATCATAATGAGTTTGTAGATATAATTACAAAATCTATGAATAATTTGCCTAAAGGAGATTTAAACAATAGGGTTAAAGCTAATTATACAGGTGGAGAATATAGAGAAAAAAAAGAATTAGAACAAATACATCTAATTTTAGGTTTTGAGGGTCTAGACTACTATAATGATGACTACGAAGCTTTACGGGTTTATTCTGCTCTAATGGGAGCCGGAGGTTCTTCAAGATTATTTCAAGAGATTAGAGAAAAAAGAGGTTTAGTGTACAGTATATATGCAGATATTGATTCTTTTTCTGATTGTGGCACTTTTCAAATTGTTGCAGGTACAGGAAAAAAAGAAATCAAAGAATTACTACCCGTCCTTTGTGATGAATTATTAAATTCACCTAAAAATATTAAAGAAATAGAAATTGAAAAAAGCAAAGCTCAATTAAAATCAAGTACTTTGATGTCTCAAGAATCTACGATGAATAATGCAACTGTAGGAGCATATCAATTACTTCGTTATGATAAACTCATTGATATTAATCAAAGAATTAAGAAAATAGATGATGTATCAAAATCTTCAATAGAAAGAATTGCAAAAAAAATACTTTCTTCTAATCCAACTATTTCATCAATTGGTCCAATCAATGAACTAGAAAATTTAGATAAAATTAAAACACGCTTAAATTAGTAATATTAATCAATAACAATTTCAGGAAAAGTAGAACAATCCATTTTATCTCCATGATTTAAACAAACTTCTGGAAAGGGTGGAGACGTTTCCCCTTTTCTTTTTGCATACGTAGCATCCATTCCAGTAAAACGTGCTGAAAAAGCCCTTCTTCTAATGTTACTATTATTTCCAGGAGCCCCATGAACTGTTGCAAAATTGAAAGCAATTAGATCTCCTGGCTCTAAACACCATGAAATAATATTATAATTTTCTTTATTATTTTCAATATCTGGAATCTTTTCAAATTCCTTATCATGATGATCATATGAATCACCAATAAACTTAGTAGGTAAAAATTTTTTATTCCATTTATGAGATCCTTGTATAAATTCAGGACAAATATCTTTTGAAATATAATCTAAAGGAATCCACATACTGCAATTATCTTTTCCATTTACGCAATAATAAGGTTGATCCTGATGCCATGGAGTTTTTTTAGATGATCCAGGTTCTTTTATTAAAACATGTTCATGAAAAATATTAACTTTTTTTGATTGCATCAACTCTGATGCTATTTTTGCAATATTTGATTTTAAAAAAAAATCTTTGTATTCATTTATTCTTTGCCAATTACAATAATCATCATAAAATAATTCATTCGAACCTTGTTTTTCATAAACACATTTGTACTTACTTGGATTTTTAAAATTTTTTTCAATGCCAACAGCTAGATTATTTAACCATTGTTTAGAAATTACTTTACGTAATATAGTAACACCATTTTCATTATAATCAAAAATTTGTTTTTCTTTAACATTACTATTAAATTTTGAAAAAAGCATTGTTAACGCAAATATTACTATGAAATAATCTCAGATTCATTTACTTACTATTTTAAATGAAACGATTCAAATTCCTCTTAAGAGGATAAAAAATTATTCTTTTTTAATTTAAAAAAAATTATTCTTTTTTTATATTAACAGCTTTTTCCTTGCCTTTTTCTGAAGCAAGTTCAAAAGATACGGCATCTCCTTCTGCAAGATGACTGATTCCTGCGGCTTCTAATGCAGATATATGTACAAAGACATCTTTTTCACCAGAATCATCTTCAATAAATCCGTATCCTTTCTTTGGATTAAACCATTTAATTTTTCCTGTTGGCATATTTTCTCCTTTTAAAATGTAATGAAAATTATTTAAGAAATGGAATTATAATAATTGTAAAATATTTCTCTCTTGTTTTTTTTTATGATTCTATATATTTTTTAGAAATAATTTCAAGTGCTGAGTTACTTTAAATTAATTTTCAAAAAATTTAGCCATAAATGTATTTAGCCTGAAATTTCAGTTAGTTGATCCATAATTTTTCTTTTTGCTGGTATAAAATTATTACCTATTCTGAGGACTGTTTTTCTAAGTATTTTGGAGAAAAATGAATCATTTGTATATAATTTCACAATCATATTGGTACCTAAATACAGTAATTTGGTTGATTGTATATGTTGTGATTCATATTTTTCAAGAACCGTTTGTGAGCCAATATCTAGTCCATTGGATAAAGCAGATTTTATCTCTAAAGCCAGTATATTTTGACCTCTTAATCCTAAATTAAAACCATGAGCAGTCACCGGATGCATTCCAACAGCAGCATCTCCAATTAAGGCAAAGCGGCGTCCAATAAATTTTTTAGCAAATATAGAAATAAGAGGATAAGAATAAAGATTACTAATAATTTTCATATTTCCTAATTTATTTTTAAATTTATCAATAATTGAAATAGCCAATTTTGTTTTGTCTAAGTTGATTATTTCGTTAACTTTTTTTTTTGGAACAGTCATAACAATTGAAGATGTATTTTTTGATAATGGAAGTACAGCTAAAGTTTCACCATAATGAAAACATTCATAAGCTGTATTATAATGTTTTCTTTCATGTTGAATTTTAAAAAGAATAGCAGATCTTTCAAAATCATTTATTTGCGAAGAAATATTCATCTTCATTCTTGTAGTTGAAAACCTACTATCTGCTGCAATTAATAATGAACCAATAATTTTTCTTTTTTTTGATAGTGTAACAAAAACCTCTTTCTTATTAGTTTGAGTATCTAATACTTCAGTTGATGTTACTATTTGTATATTAGGCTTGTTTTTAATTTCTGCATATAAAGTTTTTCTTATTAAATGATTAGAAACAATATAACCTAATGCATTTTTTGAAATATTATTATTATCAAAATGTAAAAAATATGGTGAGTTGCCATCTAAAACTTTTGCTTCTTTGATTAGAGTTATTTGTTTATTAGTGATTTTTTTCCAAATATTTAATTTTTCTAAAATTTTTTTAGAAAAATGTGTTAAAGCTATTTCTCTTCCATCATATTCAGGATTTTCAAGATTTATTTTTGACTGTTTTTCTATTATTAATATTTTGAGATTTGTATCAGCAAGTGAGCATGCTAAACTTAATCCAGCTGGTCCAGCACCAATTATAATAACATCTTTATGAATATTTTTCATTTGATTGAGGATTTTCTGTTATGCCAATAAAGTATTATTATACCAATTGTAAATAAAATAAAAGGTAAAGACCAAAGTACATAAGTTGTTCTATTTATAGGAGGATTCAAAAGAATGAAATCTCCATATCTATCTGTTAAAAAACTATATATTTCTTCGTCTGTAAAGTCTTGTACAATTTTTTTTCTAATTATAATTCTTATATCCTTTGCAAAAGGAGAAGATGATTCATCAATCGACTGATTTTGACACACTAAACATCTAATTATTTTTGAAATATTGCGAGCTCTTAATTCCTGATCTGGATTTTTTAAAAATTCTTCTGGCTCTACTGCGTAAGAATTTTTAATTAAAAAAAAATAAGTTATAAGAAACAATATTATTATAATTAGAAATTTATAAGTAAGAATTGCCTTAGTCATTTTTCTGTATTTTGAGTATTTTCGAATAAAAGTTATTATAATTATTCTTAGTTATTGGTCCTACATGCCTATATCTGATAATGTTTTTTGAACCAATGATGAATGTTTCAGGAATTCCATAAACACCCCAGTCAATAGCGATTTCTCCATTCATATCTTGGGCTATTGAGTGATAAGGATTTCCTAATTTATTTAACCATTTTATTGCATCATTTGTTTTATCTTTATAATTAATTCCAATAATCTTAATGTTTTGTTTTGATAATTTTTCTATATAGCGATGTTCAATCTGACAAGGTTTGCACCATGATGCAAAAAAATTTACTATTATAGTTTCATTGTTAAAAATTTTTATAGAATCAAAATTTTTATTATTAAATAATGAAGAAGTTTTAAAATTTGGCACTTCTTTATTGATTAATGCTGAGGGAACTTCTGAAGGGTTTCTATCTAAAATTAACAAATAAAGAAAAGAAAAGACAATCACGAAAAAAATTAAAAAAGAAATAATAAATATAATTTTTTTCATCTATTCAGACTATATAAATTTCTGTTGTTTTTATATATTGCTAATATTCCACCAATAAATGTGACAAAAACACCTATCCATATCCATATAACTAAAGGATTGTAATACATTCTTACTACCCATCCATCATCAAAATTTCCTTCACCCATAACTATATAAAGATCCCTAATCAAATTTGTATGTATGGAGGCTTCAGTGGTTGAATTTTTAGTCACATTATAAAATCGGTTTTCTGGCTCTAAAATCGTAATCATTTCATTATTTAAATCATATACGTAAAAACTTCCTCTAAGAGCTAGATAATTATAACCTTTAATTTCTTCAATTTTATTAAAAGAAATTTGATAATTTTGAAAATTAATTGATTCATTAATTTTCATTCTTAAAATATTTTCTTTTTGCCATATACTAGAACCTGTTATTCCTAAAATGATTAATGCAATACCTAAGTGTGCAATAATCATACTATAAGATTGCTTTAAAATATTTTTTTTATTTTTTTTGATTATTTCAATAACAATTATATTTATAATAATCCAACTAGAGAGAGTAATTCCTATTATTCCAAAAAAATTATTTAATTTAAAAAACAGTACTAAAAAAAATACACAAAAAAAAGTAATAAAAATACTAGGAAGTGTTTTTAAAATTGTTTTATTAAAATTTTCTTTTCCCCATGTTAAAATAGGTCCTACACCCATTATTAAAAATGCGGGAATCATCATTGGTATAATTGTTGAATTAAAATAAGGTTCACCAACAGAAATTCTATTATTAGTAAATATTTCAACAAATAAGGGATAAGTTGTTCCAAAAAAAATTGTTAAGCAAACAACAATCATAAGAATATTATTTGCTAAAATAGCACCCTCTCTACTAAAAAAATAAAAAAATTGTTGATTAAAAAATTTTTTAGAATTTAATGCAAAAATTATTAAAGAATAACTACCAACTAAAAGAATAAAAATTAGTATATATATTCCCCTTTCTGGATCTAATGCAAAAGTGTGAACACTAGTTAAAATTCCAGATCTTACTAAAAATGTTCCAATTATACTTAATAAAAAAGAAATGATAGCTAGCAACAAAACCCAAGCTTGCAGAGATTTTTTTTTCTCTACTGTTATAAGAGAATGAAATAATGCAGTGCCAATTAACCAAGGCATTAGGGCAGCATTCTCAACAGGATCCCAAAACCACCAACCTCCCCATCCTAGCTCATAATATGCCCATATTGACCCGAAAGAAATTCCAACTGTTAAAAAAGCCCAAGCAATTGTTACAAAAAATTTCATATATTTATACCAAGGTATTGAACCAACATCATTTAATCTCATAGTTGCAATGCTTAATGAAAAAACAGCAGAGAAACCTACATAGCCAACATACAATAATGGTGGGTGTATTGCTAAAGCAGGATCTTGTAATACTGGATTAAATCCTAAACCATCTTGTGGTGTAAATTCTAATTGTTGAAAAGGATTTGAAGTAAAAAGAGTAAATACTAAAAAACCTAATATAATTATAGAGTGTACTTCTAAAGCTTTTGAAATTAAATTAAAATTTATTTCATTATATAATTTATACATAAGATAATTCATTATTCCTAAAATAACCAACCATAACAACATTGAGCCCTCATGATTTCCCCAAACTGCTGATATCTTGTAAATTAAAGGTTTTGTAGTATGAGAATTTTGGAAAACATTTAATAATTTGAAATCCGATATAACGTAGCAATACATCAATGCAAAAAAAGAAATTAAAATTAAAACTAATAATCCACTAACAACTAATCTATTAAGGTATATTTGATTATAGGTAATTTTTCTTGAGAAAAAAAACTGCAATATTGAAAAAATTAAAGTAGCCCAAAGAGAAATATTTCCTATTATGGATATCATAAAAATTTACTTATATTTATTATATAGACTTCTAATACTTACGACTCAAGGTGAGTACTGAATTTTTTTTATTTTTTTATTTACCCCGCCAATAATGATGTATAAATAGAAATTACATGACATATATTGTAGACGAAAACTGCATAAAGTGCAAATTGATGGACTGTGTTGAAGTTTGTCCTGTAGATTGTTTTTATGAAGGAGAGAATATGTTAGTAATTCATCCTGAAGAGTGTATTGATTGTGGTGTTTGTGAACCAGAATGTCCGATAGAGGCAATTCATCCCGATGTAGAAGATGGTATGGAGAAATGGGTTGAAATAAATAGAAAATATGCAGAAAAATGGCCTGTCATAACTCAAAAAAAAGAACCCCCTAAAGACTCAGATGATTGGAAAAATGTTAAAAATAAATATAAAGAACATTTTAGCGAAAATCCAGGCACAGGTGATTAAATAATTATAGTCATTAAATATGCAACCAGAAGTTTTTGACCTTTTTCCATTATCTGTTTTTAAAGACAAAATTGTTTTGTCATCTAATGAAAAAAAAGAAATTATTGATCATATTTTCAAAATAGAAAAAGAAACTCAAAACATTAATAAAAGAAAAAACGACGCCTGGCTAGGAGATACTAAAGGACATGAATTTTTATTAAAAGATCCAATAATGAAAAATTTAGCTAAATTAATTGGTGAAAAAATAAAGGCTTATACGGATATGTTAAGTATTGATAATAAAAAAATTGACTTTTTTTACCAAAGATCTTGGGCAACAATTACTAGGCAGGAAGAAAGAATTCATGTGCATAGTCATGATCAATCAAACATTAGTTTTGCTTATTACCCTTTAAAACCAAGTGATTCAGGCAATATAAGTTTTTTAGTTGAGCCGCCTCAAAATGAAATAGCTACTGGATTATTGCATCAGGAAAAATTGACAACTGGTTTATTAAAAAGTTTTAATAAGAGAAATGCACCTACAGTGGATATACTAGTTAATGAAGATGATATTGTCGTTTTTCCTTCAAAAACAAAACATGCAACAATACCAAATACGACAAATAATCCAAGAATTTCTATTTCAGGAGATATTATGATAATGCTTAAAGATAGTTTTGGTCATGAAAGATTAATGCCTCACTATAATCTTTGGCAAATATTTTAAAGTAGATTTAAGCTTTTTCTGCGTATTCTTTACTATGTTTTGGTATTCTTTTATTACTACCATACATAAAATGATTACTCATTTTTTCATTATATTTGCTTGCAGGAACTATTCTTCCAATTGCATTAGCTACTTCTCGCATTAACATTGGACTTGCTCCACAACATAAACCTAAGTAATTGATTCCATAAGAATGTGCTTCTTTAATAAATTTATTAATTTCATATCTATTACAATATAGAGGATCCAAGGCTGTTGGAAAAGTTCTACCATGAGGAGAAGGACACAAACATGTTTCATTATCATCTAAATTAAAAAAAGTAGGCTGTCTTTCATTTGTTCTATAGGTTATTGGTAATGTCGCCATTTGACATTTTATTTTTTCTCTAATTTTCTTTAAATAAGGTAACATAGTATTTGGTCCTCTAAAACAATTCATACCAACAACATCAGCTCCTCTTTTTTCTAATTCTTTACAAGTATCAATAATAGAAACACCATCTCGCATAATATTTTCGCCCATAGGTGCTATTGTAATTACAGAAGGTAGTTCAGCTTTTTGAATTTCTTCTAAAGCAGTATAAGCTTCTTCAGCATAGTAAAAAGTTTCACCTATCATATAGTCAGCACCTTCTTCTTTTGCCCATTGAATCATTTCTCTAAACATCAATTGAACTTCACTTTTACTTTTTTCATCATTTGAATCCCAAATATGTGTGCCAGATACATTTCCTGCAATTAAATTATGTTCATCAAAATTTGTTTCTTGAGAAATTTGTTTTGCAATTTTTAAAGCAGCTCTATTTAGCGGCTCTAATAAATGCTCTTTTTGAATAACCCGCATTTTTTCCCTATGACCATTGTAAGTAAAAGCAACAACGACATCTGATCCAGCATGTTGGAAATCTCGATGTATATTTCTTAGAGCATCTGGATTTTCAAGTGCAATTTCGGGAACAAATTCTCCAGCAGACATATATCCTCTTCTTTCTGCTTCAAATAAAAAACCTTCTGCACAAATTACGGGCTCATCCTTTAGTCTCTCCATTAATCCCCTTTTTTTCATTTTTTTAGACTGTCTAAAGCTTGATTAATATCTTCTAAAATATCGTCTATATGTTCAATTCCCACTGATAGTCTTACATAGCCAGGAGTTACTCCAGCTTTTAATTGATCCTCTGAACTTAATTGAGAATGGGTTGTGGAAGCAGGATGAATAGCTAATGTTCTTGCATCACCTATATTGGCTACATGATAAATAAGTTTTAAATTATCTATAAATTTCTTACCTGCCTCTATACCATTCTTAAGCTCAAATCCAACAAGCGGTCCATTTCCATCATTTAAATATTTTTCAGCACGTTTTTTATACTTATCCTCTTTAAAAGTAGGATAAATTACATTGACAACACTTTCTTGTTTTTTTAAAAAATTTGCTACAGCCAATGTATTTTCTTGATGTTTTTTAAAACGTAATGGCAATGTTTCTAATCCTTGAATAAAATTAAACGCATTAGTGGGTGATAAAGCAGATCCTAAATCTCTTAATAATACAAATCTCGCTCTTACAGCATAAGTTATATTAGCTCCTAAAACTTCTGGAACAACCTTACCCAATATCCAACCCCAGTAATTTGGATCAGGCGTATTATACAAAGGTTGTCTTTCTGGAAACTTGGTCCAATCAAAATTACCACTATCTACAATTATTCCACCGATTGATGTTCCATGTCCTCCTATCCATTTAGTTAAAGAATGTACAATAATGGCAGCTCCGTGTTTAAATGGTTTGCATGTTATTGGTGCGGCAGTATTGTCGACTATTAATGGAATACCATATTTTAATCCAATTTTAGCAACCTCCTCAATAGGAAATACATTTAATTTAGGGTTTGGTAAAGTTTCTGCATAATAACCTCTTGTTTTATCATCAGTTAATTTTTCAAAATTTAATGGATCTTCTGGATCTGCAAATCTAATTTCAATACCAAGTTGTTTAAACGTGTTTGCAAATTGGTTCCAAGTACCTCCATACAAGTCTGTTGAGGAAACTATATTATCCCCCGCTTGACATAAATTTTGAATAGAAAATGCTGAAGCTGATTGTCCTGAGGAAACAGCAACTGCAGCAAGACCACCTTCTAATTGAGCAATTCTTTCTTCAAGAACAGCAGTAGTGGGATTCATGATACGTGTGTAAATATTCCCCAACTCTTTTAAAGAAAATAAATTACTAGCATGCTCTTGGCTATTAAATTGGTAAGAAGTGGTTTGAACTATTGGTACTGCTACTGAGTTTGTTGAAGGGTCTTTTCTATAATTACCTCCATGTAGAGCAACAGTCTCAGGATGAATTGAACTTGTTGTCATGACTATTCCTTTCTCTTTAGTACTTATTGTTTGCGGCGTACAATCTGAAAAATCAAATACCGTTTTAATCAAAATAAGGATAATTTTCTTAAAAACAATATTTTTTTTTAAAAAAAAAGAAAAATTCTTTTAAAAATAAGAAAAAAGGAAAATTTTTTTCTTATTTAATTATTTTTTAGAATTATTAATTTAATGGCAAGCTAAATTATATTTTTTTAGACGCCAATAATTATAAGGTAATGCAGATAAAAAACCAACCACGAGCATTATAGGCATTATGAAAAAGTTAATATATGCCTCTCCTGTTATAATATAATCAGTAATATTCATAAAAATTTCCATAGTCAGCATAGAAATAATACTCATTCCACAAGCGGTTTTGAATGCCTCTAATAGTTTCATTTGTTTGAGCAGAATAATTGTTTCTAAAATTATACTGGTAATTATGCCATTGATAATAGCTAAAACCATTATTAAAAAAACATTAAAATTTATATCTGAAGTTTGAAAAAAGTATATTGTTCCAAAATCTCCAATACTACATCCTATTAAACACCAAAGGGTATTATAGGAACTCTTTTTCCAGGTTTTTAAACATTTCCAATTGAAATAATTTTTTTTAATTTCCGTCATAACTTTATTTTTTTATTTTATAAATATATAATCATTTTATGAAAAAAACTATATCTTTTGTTACTATATTCGGCTGGATAACCGCATCAGAAGAAGAAGGAAATATTATTGAAATAAAATTTTCCAAAAAAAAGAATATTGGAAAATCAAAAGTTTTAAAACAACTAAAAAAAGAAATTAAGTTTTTTTTTTCTAAATCTAAAAAAAAGATAAAATTACCTCTAAAAATTCAAGGTAGTAAATTACAAAAAAAAATTTGGAATGAATTAAAAAAAATTCCTTATGGTAAAACTAAAAGTTATGGTGAAATATCAAAAAAACTTAAAACTTCTCCAAGATATGTTGGAAATGTATGTGGTCAAAATAGACACCTTCTTGTAATACCTTGCCATCGTGTTATAAGAAGTAATGGAAAACTTGGAGGCTTTTCAGGAACTGGCGGTATCGATACAAAAAAAAAATTATTAAAATTTGAAGGAGCCATTAAATGAAAATACTTATCCTTCAACATATAGAGTCTGAAACACCTGCATATATAAAGGACTTAATGATTGCAGATGGTTTTAATTTAACTACTGTTGAATTAGATGAAGGAGAAAAAATACCTGAAAATATAGATCAATTCGATGGTATTTTTTGTATGGGAGGTCCAATGGATACCTGGATGACGGATGAATTCCCTTGGCTTATTGAAGAAAAAATAAAGATAAAACACTTCGTGATTGATTTAGAAAAACCTTTTTTAGGTTTTTGTTTAGGATGTCAACTTTTAGGCGAGGTTGTCGGTGGAAAAGTCGTTAAATCAGATCCTGCAGAAATAGGCATATTAGATATTAATTTGGACAAAAAAAAGAGCGAAGATAAATTATTTTCTGAATTTCCGGAAAAAATAAAAGCACTGCAATGGCACTCATATGAAGTAGTTGGATTAGAGAATAACAAAGATGTTACCATTTTGGGTTCTTCTTCAACAACTAAATATCAAATTTTTAAGTACAAGAATAATGCATATGGAATTCAGTTTCATATAGAAATTAAAAGTAATACAGTTGGAGATTGGGGCTGCATACCTGAATATAAAAATGCTTTGGAAGAAAGTTTAGGAGTAGGAGCCTTACATAAGTTAGATAAATTAGCTTCAGAAAATATGGCTGATATGAACTTTTATGCAAAAAAACTTTATAAAAATTTTTGTAAAATAATGTAACTG
>CEUZ01045358.1_pt1 | contig 15575 bp, 16 predicted proteins | sample 361511 | NCBI WGS metagenome assembly CEUZ01 (sample SAMEA2622822, study PRJEB7988) | marine metagenome | biome: marine biome (ENVO:00000447); feature: surface water layer (ENVO:00002042); material: "saline water (ENVO:00002010), including plankton (ENVO:xxxxxxxx)" | depth 5 m
CGCTGAGTTCAGGCTGGGGATCTTGTGTCCCGCCACAAGAAGAGGTTGCGAAGCTCAGCAGCAGAAGCACGGCTACAACGATCTTCTTCATCTCATGACCTTATCTGTGGACGTTGAGCTATCTGCTTCGACTGGTAGGGCCTTGGGTGTTGCAGCAACGAGTGGTCGCGGTTCTAGGAATTGAAGAAACGGCGATCAAAATACTTTTTCTAGTGGTTGATGTTTCATGGTCGTTAGCCCATACACCGCTAAAAGGTCGCCTTGGTACATGTGACATGCCACGAGGCGTGTTTCCCCGCGCCGGTGGATGACTTCACTAGCGATACGAAACGGGCTTTGGGTTATCGCTTCGAAATAATCCAGTCGCATGTTGATGGTGGATTGGAAACCGGGAGTGCCCTCCACGTCACTTTGTGCTGTGTAGAGCGAGGCGATATCGACATAGGCAGCGGTGAAACCGCCAAACAGCTGCCCCGCGGGGTTGAGGGCGACGTCGGGCAGTTCACACATGAGTTCAAGTTGCCCTGGCGACTCGTGTATTACCGACCACTCCGAAGCGTTGAGGAGGTCGAAGGGTGGCAGCCCAGGGTTTAGTAATCGTCCTTCGGGAACGTTTTCTCGCCATTCCAGCAACTGCTTAATTTTGTCCTCATTCATCTTTGTCTTCCTAACAGAGTCGCTCCTATTGCTCCAGCGGCTTTGCCATTCTCCGCTGGCTTAATCGGAATTCGATTTCGCTGAGTTGATGCGAGAAGCAACTCGTCGAATGAATGACGAATTCTGTCTCCTAAGAGGTCCCATTCTGCAACTAGTCCTCCCCCGATAATGATGAGTTCGGGATCGAGTAAAGCGGCACAATTTGTGAGTCCGAGTGCAATCCAGTAGGCGAAGTCGTCTATCAATTCAACGGATTGGATGTCACCTCGTCGTGCTGCTTGTGTGATGTCCTCACTAGCGATCTTGTTTGGGTCTCCTTGGACCTTGTCATTGATCTGTTGTAGTCGCCCATTTTTTGCTCTATCGATCGCCAGATTTTTGAGCCCAGCAGCAGATGCGTAAGCTTCCCAGCAGCCTTGCTTTCCGCAAGCACATATCAAACCGCGGGGGTTGACGATCATATGGCCAGGTTCTCCTGCCATTCCGAAGGCACCTCTGTGGATGCGTCCGTCGACTATTAAGGCTCCCCCAATACCTGTACCTAGGGTTACAAGCAACGAGTTATTTGCCGAGGCTGCGACACCATCTGATAGTTCAGCTAGAGCAGCGCAGTTGACATCGTTGTCTACATAAACGGGTACTCCCAGTTTCGATTTCAATATCGGCCCTATATCGAGGCCGTCAACCTCCACAAGATTGGGGGCCCGCCGCAACTTTCCATCGATATCGACAAGACCTGCGATTCCAATTCCTAGACCTAGTACTTCGAAACGTTCGGGCGATGATTGGGCAACTCTTTCAGTCAGCTCGAAGTACATCGATGACGTAGTTCCGATCAGCTCGGCTGCTCCTTGCGGTGTAGGCAGTAGACGCTCTTCGAGTAAATCACCATTCTCATTCACCGCTACGCCGAGAGTCTTGGTGCCTCCAATGTCAATTCCAATGAACGCGGGCGAAGGAGAAGGTTGCGTGTTCACCTGAACAGGATCCTAGGGTTGGGCCCACCAACGCAACCCGAAACCGATATCGCTCATGGTTGTGACGTTGCTGCGTCGTTCTTCGGACTCATTTCGCTGTCTTTATGAGACAACGACCTCTAGGTGCTGCAAAGATAACGACTCATTGAAGGAGGATTTCGATGGACAGCGTGATTTATGAAATCGAGGACCGCATCGCTTATGTGACGATCAACCGCCCGGAGGCATACAACGCTTGTGACCAAGCGACGTACGACCGTCTAGGTGAGGTGTGGGAAGATTTTGCTCACAACGATGAGGCCTGGGTCGCGATTTTGACCGGCGCAGGGGATAAAGCTTTTTGTGCGGGTAGCGACATTAAACAAAACTTCAATTCGGCTCCCGAACCTGCGAGTAATTTCGCTGCTGCTGGTAGAGGCGATCTTATGCGCGGGCTCGAAATTTGGAAGCCAGTCATTGCCGCAGTCAATGGTCACTGCAATGGAGGGGGTCTGGAGCAAGCACTGAGTTGCGATATTCGGATCGCTTCTAGCAACGCTCAATTTGGTCTTGGGGAGGTTCTACTTGGTTTGCTACCTGGTGGCGGCGGAACGCAACGACTTCCGCGTACGATCCCACTCGGCCACGCCTTGTGGATGCTGTATAGCGGAGAAAGAATCGATGCAGATGAGGCTTATCGGCTAGGTCTAGTCAACAAGGTGGTGCCGTTTGAAGATCTGCTACCTACTGCTAAAGCAATGGCTGAAACACTGTTGAAGGCGGGCCCACTCGCAGTCCGCGCCATCAAACAGGCTGCGGTCCAAGGAATGAGCATGCCACTAGAGGACGGTCTCCGTTTAGAACAACATTTGTTCCATTTGCTCGCTAGTACCGAAGACAGTTCGGAGGGTACAAGGGCGTTTGCCGAGAAGCGGGAACCGCAATGGAAGGGCCGGTGAGTGATTCGTGACCGAGAAGTTGTATCTTGCTGACGCTGACCTTCGAATTTTTGACGCGACTGTTCAGGCGGTCAATGACGACTTGGTTGAGTTGGACAAGACCGCCTTTTATGTCACAGGCGGTGGACAACCCCACGACACCGGGCTGCTTAGGTGGAACAACACCGAAGCCTTAGTCGAGGATGTCCGGACCGTTGAAGGCCGAGTGTGGCATCAACTTGCGGGTGAAATCCCAAACGTTGGGGCTGAAGTAACTGGGGTCGTGGACGAAGAACGCCGTCATCAACTAATGCGAACTCACACAGCAATGCACATTCTTTGCGGTGTGATGTGGCAACGCTGGCAACGAGTCGTGACCGGCGGAAATATGGATACTTTGTCGGGTCGAATGGACTTCGAGTTAGATGAGTTTCCGCCGGGATTCGCGGAACAGATCCAAGAATTGTGTAACGAAGAAGTCGCAGCCGATCGACCCGTAGCTGTTTCTTTTCTGCCTCGTTCAGAAGCGGTTCTTGATAGAGATTTGATTCGCACAAAAGTCAATCTGATACCTGAAGCAGTCCAAGAAATCCGGGTCGTGGACATTGTGGGACTCGACAAACAAGCCGATGGCGGCACTCATGTGCCTTCCACAGGTGAGGTCGGCCGCATTGAGATCACGAAGACAGAATCAAAGGGACGAGGTTTCAAACGTGTGAGGTTTGTCCTCCACGATGACTAGGAGCCTCTTAAGTCCTCCATTGGGATGGATCTAAGTCGTCGGGTAACAACAGGAACAGCGTTGTTGCGTCGTCGGGTCGGAACCTAGATTTGTGTCCTTGGCCTTGGAGGTCATCTGCGAGTAACGCCATGCCTGGACGGATTAAACGAGTCTCTCCCTCCCCTGTCTCAATTTCTACTTCGCCTTGCAGGGGAAGGACTATTTGACGACGGGGGGCGTTATGAAACCCCATATCGACTTCCGGTTGCTCAGTTCTAAAAATTGCCCCTGCCACTGGAACGATAGGCGTTTCAAATCCCCGAACTTCCTTACTTGAGGGAATCTCAAGGTCCTCGACAACAGTCTTTCCGTTTTCAGTTCGCATCCAAACGACATTCATTTCATATTCCCTTCAGTGTCGTGGCCTGATCCCTAGGCAAACAATGGGGGTGCAGGTAGGGCGCCCCTCGCTCGCTCGTACGCAGCCGAGATCTGCAAACAAATGGCTTCGTTGCCACCGGCGCACGCAATTTGAAGTGAGGTAGGAAGTCCTCCGTTCGAAATCCCAGAGGGTACCGAGGTACCGCACATAGACAGATAATTGATAGCGCGAGTGAACCGCGCTGGAGTTGATAACTCATCAGTTTCCGTCAGGGGTGTAGGCAGCATCGGAGTGGTAGGTGTCACTAAGGCGTCAATGCCCTGCATGGCCAGCGAGAAGCTCTCTCGGTCACTATCACGCTGCAGTAACGCTCCTACGTATTGCGCAGAAGAAATATCAGCGCCTGCTTTGAAACGTGGGCGCACATTTTCATCGACCAAAGAATCGGGGTCATCCATTAGTGCTCCATGATGGAAGTAACCTTCGGCAGTCAGAATTACCGCTGCCGCTTCTTTCATTTCTTCAAAGTGTTTAGCTGGCTGAAACTGAATAATTTCTGCCCCTAAGTCTGCGAGTTGATCAAGAGCTCGATCGTAGGCATCAAGCTGTGCAGCTTCGATACCCATGCGTTCTTGGTCGGACAACGAGCCAATGCGCATACCCGCAATTCCTGCCGAGAGGTCCAAATTAATGGGCTCTGAACACAGTGCTTCAAACATAAGCGCGACGTCCGTTACCGTTCGTGCCATCGGACCAGGGGTATCGAGTGTGTGAGATAAGGGAACGATGCCCTTTGTAGGCAGCAGGCCCTCTGTTGTTTTAAGACCGACAATTCCACAAAACGCCGCTGGCAAACGCACGGACCCACCGGTGTCGGTTCCGATAGCGCATGGAATCATCCCGGACGCTACCGCTGCACCAGATCCGCTCGACGACCCTCCTGGGGTACGAGCAACTTTTGGGTCCCAAGGATTATGCGGTGTCCCCATCCTCTGATTGGTGCCCCATCCACCGAAAGCAAATTCAACCGTCTTCGTTTTGCCGATCAGAATTCCTCCTGCCGCTATGAGACGTTGAGCAATTTCTGCGGTGACCTTTGACCGGCGTTCGCTCCATTCGGCGCAACCGGCCGCAGTGAGCTTGCCTTCAACGTCGACGATGTCCTTCAAAGCGAAGGGAATGCCATGGAAAGGTCCCTTACGTCTACCCGCTTCGAATTCCGCGCTAGCGATCGCGGCCGCTTCTTGAGCTTCTTCTTGGTAAAGGGCTTGCCAAGCTCCAATAGTTGGATCCAATGCTTCGATGGCTTCAAGACAGCTAGTAACCGCTTCGGTCGGGCTGAGAGTTCCTTCAGAATATTTTTGGTTGAGTTCGACTATTGAGTAGCTCACTGTTGGTCTATCTCCTGGATTTGGGGATTTCGTCTCATGGGGAGTCGTATCCATGTAATGCTGGCTCGATGTCATCTGCGCCAGTGGTCAATATTGATCCTGCTGCTTTTTGGGCCGATCCGTACCCGATTCTTGCCGAAATGCGTGCGAGCGCGCCGATTTGTTATGTCCCCGAGATCGGTGCGACGTTGATCACTCGCCGGGATGACATTCATACATGTGAAAAGAATGTTGCAGTGTTCTCCTCAGAACAACCGGGCGGCTTAATGAACGTGCTCATGGGGCGAAACATGATGCGGAAAGATGGCGATGAACACCGCGAGGAGCGTTTCGTCTATTACCCAACTATTTCACCGCGAAAAGTGGAGAAAATCTGGGCTGATACGTTCATCGAATTAACTGACAGGGTTCTGGATGGCTTTGGGTCATCAGGGTCAACCGATCTGGTGCCCGCTTACGCCACTGCGGTAAGTGGAGCGGCTTTAAAGGCCATCACAGGACTCACCCAGGTCACCTATCAGGATTTGGATGCCTGGAGTCAGGCGATGATTGATGGTGTTGCGAACTACACAGGTGACCCTGAAATCGAAAAAATTTGTAACGCAGCTACCGCTGCGATCGACGCAGCAATCGATCAGCGTCTACCCGAACTACATAAAGAACCTGATGTAAGCCTTTTGTCGGTGATGACACAGGCTGGCATGCCCGAAGACAAAGTCAGGGCAAACATCAAATTGACTATTTCTGGTGGTCAGAACGAACCCCGGGACGCGATCGCCGGCGCCATCTGGGCCCTGTTGATGCATCCCGAACAGCTTGACTTGGTTATGTCGGGTGCGGCCTCGTGGCAGCAAGTGTTTGAGGAGTACTGCCGCTGGATTGCTCCTATTGGAATGTCTCCTCGGCGCATCGCCGTTGACCATTCCTATGGAGATGTTGACTTCGAAGCCGAAGAACGGGTTTTCTTTATGTTCAGTTCGGCCAATAGAGACGAAAGCTATTTCTCAGACCCCGAACGCTTCGATATCACTCGCGATACGGGCGCTGCTTTGACGTTCGGAGCCGGACCACATTTTTGCGCTGGAGCTGCAGCCTCAAGAAGTTTGGTCGGCGACGTCGCTATTCCTAAGATTTTCGAACGTCTTACAGACCTTCGTTTGGATCACGAGGCTTCACCGGTTCAATTCGGAGGGTGGGCTTTTCGGGGTCCGCTATCTGTCCCTGTTTCATGGGGTGAGATTTAAACAGATTGCACTACTCCGTCGGCCGCGGGGTCGGCTCCACCATCAATCCCTTCAGGTCCGACTCTAATTCCATGAACCCACGCGAAGTCATGGGTGCGAGGGCTTCGGATTACCTCGTAGCCTTCGCGTTCCAAGGTTTCAGTGACACTCCACGGAATGCCGTTTGAGACGTCAATCGCGTCGCTCGTACCGGATACGCGTGGAGCTGACACGGCTTCGAGCATGTTCATATCGAAATCGATGCTATTTAACAGCACCTGGGTGACACCCATAGCTATTTGTGTGCCACCGGGCGCACCTACGACGTATTTCAAGTGGTCGTTGTCAAAAACCATCGTTGGGCAAAGGGAACTGAAGCGACTTTTACCAGGAGCTAATGAATCTGCATTTCCTGGTCGGGGGTCGAATACAGCCATGCAGCCGTTGTACATAAATCCAAGCCCATCGGTGATAACACCTGAGGGCATACCGAGCGAGTGGGTCATCGATACGGCATTTCCATCTCGGTCCACCACGCAGACGTGTGTTGTATCTTTCGCTTCGTAGGAGAGTCGTTCCACCTTTGCTCGGTCGCCGGCCGTAATCATTCGCGCTTGGTCCTGAGCATGCTCTTTCGAAATCAGCCATTCGAGCGGAACTTCGAAATGTTCGGGATCGCCGACATAGTTGTCCTTGTCCGACGTCGCTCTCTTCATGGCCTCCGTTACGGTTCGCACGTATTCGACAGTGTTGTGGCCTATAGAGCGCAAATCGAAGTTTTCGAGGATGTTGAGCATTTCGAGCACCATGACTCCCCCACCGGGTGGGCGGTTCGTCGTCACTCCGAGCCCCCGATAAGTCGACTCAAGTGGTTCATTGTGAGTGGTTCGGTAGTTGGAGAGATCTCGGTCGTCTAACAGCCCGCCATGGGCTGCAATATCCTCTGCGATTCGTGTCCCCAATTCACCGCTGTAAAAGACGTCTGCGCCCTCGGCTGCTATTAGTCGGAGAGTTTCAGCCATATCGGGATTCGCTACGGTGTCACCGACGCGTTTAAGGGACCCATCAGAGCGGAAGTAGATATCACGTCCTGTAGCTGAATATTTGAGACGTTCAACGTTGTGGGCTCTACCCATCGTTGCGCCTTCAGACCACCATCCAGCTACATGAGGGCGAACTACAAAACCGTTTTCTGCCCATTTGATTGCCGGACCAACAATTTCTTCCCAGTCTTTCTTTCCCCATGTTGTCTGTGCTTCGAAGTACGCCTTCAGCGATCCAGGCGTTGCAATGGCTTGGTATCCAACGTCATTAACGTTGCCTTCAAGCACAAACCCAAACCCATCTCTAGTTTCACCGATGATGATGTCAGCCCATTGGTCTGACCTTGTAGCTAGCGGTGATTTAGCGTGGAAGTCGATGCATTGGTGGATGCCCTGACCAGGCAAGTACACCTGTAGGTTGCCAAACCCTGCGATGCCACACATTTGCGGGTCTACAACGCCCGCTACCAGAGCACACGCGATTGCGGCGTCAACTGCATTGCCTCCGTTGCGCAGGACTTCTGCGCCTGCTTCGACCGCCTCGGGCTGAGCCGCGACAACCATGCCGGCTGGGTATTCCGCCATAGAAGAATTCCTCTCCTAGTCGATTATCGATACTCTGGCTTCGCTCCAGGAACTTCAAGGGGCGGGCATTCCCAGCTCAGCAGTTCCGGTAGGCATTGTTCAGCGAACAACCTCATTGATGCTTCTGCATCTGCGAACGGCATACCGCCGTAGCTAAATCCGGGCATGATGGCGTTCATCCCGATCATCTTGCGCATATGGTCGAACTTCTCCAATACCTGTTCGGGAGTGCCCCAGGGCATCAAGTCGACGAAATCTTGGGCTGCTCGATCAGCGCCCTGTTTCTCTATGTAGCTGGTGATACCCGTGTAGAACTCATATCCCTTGACACCCTCATGAGGTGCCTTTTGGAACTCGTAATGCCGCATGACGCTTTCGTAGTTCGCCCCTATATATTTGCGGGCCATCTCCTCTGCTCGATCGGCGCTTTCATCAACAAACACTGAGCCGCCAGAAAATGGTGGTGGGCCAGGCTCTCCGTTCACCTCTTCATAGACCCGGTTGTACTCTGCGAGATCTTCTTGCACTACTGTCCAAGGCTTTTGAGGAATCACCAGTACTCCATAACCGAGTTCTGCCATCAGAGGCATTGATTCAGGAGAAACTGCCGCAGCGTAGGATCGACCTCTAAAAGAGTGCTGCGGTCGGGGTCGAATTTCCCGCAAAGGCTGAGAGCCGAATTCGTTGTCGTATTCCATTTTGCCGGAATCCAGGGCCTCCATCACCAGCCCCGCGTATGCCACAAGTCGTTCTCGAGAAGAGTTCATGTCAACTCTGAACCCCTCGTACTCGATGCGTGCTAATCCTCTGCCAATCCCGAGAATCATTCGGCCTTCAGACATGGTGTCGAGGAGTGCTATGTCTTCGGTAATTCGAAGAGGGTCGTGCCATGGCAACACAATTACTCCAGTACCCAGAAGAACATCGGGGTGCTTACCAGCCATATACGACAAAAATTGAACAGGCTCGGGGCACATGGTGTAGTCATCGAAATGGTGCTCGACCGTCCACAACGACTTGAAGCCGAGGTCTACTGCAAGATCACAAAGACGAAGTTCTTCTTGATATACCTCGTGGTCAGGTAGACCGTTGAACGGATTCTGGAAAACGACGGTGTAGCCGGTATGCATGGAGTACCCCCTAAGTGACGACGGAACAAATTTACACTGCCGGACGATTCGAGGTTGACTCGCTGCCATAAACCGTATGTGAACGACACGAAACTCACCTAAATGACAGACTCTGATAATGGTGCACCGAGTAGGAATAATTGGGCTTGGAACAGTCGGATCACGATTTGTGGAACAGTTCAACTCACATGACGCGTTTGAGTTGGTTGCCGCATGGGACGTGGACCCCAATGCTTGTTCATCTCACAAAAAACTCGTCAATATCGCTGAAGACGCAAACGCTGTAATTCAACAATCAGAGCTGGTGTATATAGCGGTACCACCCCTCCATCACTCCCAATACGTTCAAGATTGTTTGAACAACGAAACGGCAATCTTTTGTGAGAAGCCGCTGGGAATCGACGTCCATTCCAGCCAAAAACTCGTTGCCGAAGTGGAGCAAAGCAACCTGCCCGCAGGGGTCAACTTTGTGTTCAGCGCAGCACCGTCTGCCGCCAGGCTGCAGCAAATGGTCACCGACGCAGAGTTGGGGGATTTAGTTCGCGCCGATCTTCGATTCCACTTCTCTCAATGGCCGCGCTCTTGGCACGACAACGCTCAATGGTTGCGGTTCCGAGACCAAGGTGGCTGGGTTCGCGAAGTCGTCTCACACTTTATTTTTCTAGCTAATCGAATATTGGGCGACCTCGAACTCGAACACAGCTATGTGCACTACGAAGACGGCTCGGAGGGCTCTCTATGTGAGACGACCGCCTTGGCGCATCTTTCATCTCCGTCGGTTCCTGTTTCGTTAGCGGGGACAAGCCTCGGCGCTGGCTCTGACGTTGTGGATCTCACGTTGAGAGGCAGCAACGGCGCCGTACGGATTTGGGACTGGTATCGACTACAAGTATTCGACCAAAACGAAGGCTGGATTGATTCGCTGAACTTGACCCGAGAACAACTCGGAATCGACGCCTATACGGCCCAGTTGTCTCAATTGGATCGGATGATGCGCGGCGAAGATCACACGATCGCCACCTTCCGAGAAGCACTAGTCGTTCAAGAATGCATCGAATCGTTGTTAGCTGGCTGATACTCGGGTCGACCAACAACGCAGAACTCTCCGCCCTCAGGGTCAGCAAGTACCACCGCAACGAATCCCAGGTGGCTCGGGTCACCCGCAGGTGTCAGAACTGTCGCACCTAATCGGGAAAGACGTTGAACTTCGAGGTCTATGTCATCCACGAAAATATCTAGATGCACTCGGTTCTTTGATGATTTCCCTTCAGGAACCTTTTGGAATGTCAAATGATTGATCGCTCGATCGAGGTTCGAGCCGGAGATAGTTATGTATGGACCTCCATCTCCTTCTCGGTGGGTGAAACCTATGGCTTCGTACCAAAAATCTGCCAAACCTTCGGGGTCAGCGCAGTCGATTGTGACGCCCATAGCTCGAACACCCATAACGCAATCTTAGACACTGTTAGGTTGCAGAAAGTTGGTTCGATGCAGACCAATCTGGTTTAGTGAACCCAAGCAACAAGAAACGAGATTTGGGGATGGACACCGATTCTTTTCGAGACATGGTTCAAGAACGCCGAAGTGTTCGGGGCTACCGCAAGGATCCAGTACCTCGAGACGTTATTGAAGAAATCATCGAGATAGCCGGAGGCGCTCCGTCCTCGATGAACACCCAACCTTGGCACTTTCATGTCTTAACCGGAGAACCTCTTGACCTCATTCGAGAAGGCAACACCGAACGCATGGTCAACGGCGCAGCACCGCAAAGAGAGATCTCTTTAAATCATGGTTACGAAGGTGTGCATCGGGACCGTCAAATCGAAATTGCTGTTCAGCTATTTGAGTCAATGGGTATCGCATGGGAGGACAAAGAACGACGTACAGATTGGGCGATGAGAGGGTTTCGGCAATTCGATGCTCCTGTCTCGATAGTGGTGACGTGCGACAAGACCCTTGAACACGACACCGTCGGCCATTTTGACTGTGGTGCTGTTACATACGGATTGGTACTCGCTGCATGGACAAAGGGGCTCGGGTGTGTGATCAACGGTCAGGGCATCATGCAATCGGACGTGGTGCGAGAGCATGCGAACATACCTGAGGATCAAGTCATTATGACGTGCGTAGCTATGGGGTATCCCGATGACAGTTTCGTCGCGAACGACGTGAAATCGACGCGGCGAAGTGTGAATGAGGTCGCCAGTTTTGTGGGCTTTGACGACTAGACGAAATGATCGACACATCGCCCCTCACTAAACCGCTGCGACGCATGACGGTATGGGTCAGCAAACTTAAATCGCTTCTGTAAGACTCGCTACGTTGAACCGAAGGGAAACCGTGTCAAAAGATCAAGTAACAGAACATATCCGCGTAGACCTTGATGGCGCCGTCGCCGCAGTGACTATGGCGAAACCACCACACAATCTCCTGAACGGAAGTTTCATCGAAGATCTTTTAACTGCGTTTGAAGAGGCAGCCGCTAATGGGGCAAGGGCGATTCTGCTGCGGAGCGAAATGAAGCACTTTTCAGCGGGCGCTGACGTTGATGGCTTCGGTGCCGACGGCAGAGACGGCGCTTCGGCCGTTGATGTACTCGACCGGTTCGCTGCCATTCCTATACCCACTATTGCCGCAGTACATGGTTTAGCTCTAGGGGGCGGTTTCGAAATAGCTCTCGCTTGCGATTTCATAATGGCGGGGGCTTCATCGAGGCTTGGCCTGGTCGAAACGTCTATCGGATTGATGCCACTGTTAGGTGGAGTGCAGCGAGTAGTCGAACGCGCTGGTTTGGCTCGCGGGAAGGAGATCGCGATGTTTGGTCGTCGGCATGAACCTGAGTTACTTGAACGCTGGGGAGTCATCAATGTCGTGGTTGCCGATGAGGCCCTTGAAGACGCATCTCGGTCGTGGGCTCAGCAACTCGCCGCTGGTCCCACAGTCGCCTATGGGGCAATCAAAGAACTCGCCGGCATTGCTTCAAATCAGGGCGTTCGAGCAGCGGACGAAACACAAGAAGCTGCTGCCAATGCTGTTTGGGCATCCGAAGATCTGAAAAGCGGCCTGGAGTCATTCGCTGAGTCGGGCCCGGGTACAGCTATCTTTCAGGGCTCATGACTTCGCCACTCAACGGCGTCCGTGTGATTGATTTCACTCGAGTGCTTGCCGGACCCCACTGCACAAAAGCGTTAAGAGACTTAGGGGCCGAAGTAATAAAAATCGAGCCTCCGACACCTGATACAGGACGAAGTGGCCAGCCACACGTGGGGCGAATGTCGTTGTATTTCGCTCAGCAGAACGCTGGAAAACAAGCTCTTTCCATCGATCTGAATTTTCCCGAAGCGCAAGACATAGTTAAGAAGCTTGTAGCGGGAGCGGACATAGTGGTCGAGAACTTTCGGCCCGGGACCTTGGACCTTTTCGGACTGGGTTTCAACGATTTAAGCGCTATCAAGCCAGACCTCATCATGGTTTCGATAAGTGGGTATGGACAATCGGGACCCTGGCGCAATCGACCTGCATTTGCACCAACTGTTCAAGCCGAAGCGGGTTTCACTGAGATCATTGGTCGCCATTATGGCGATGCTTTAACTCGAACTGAGAACGACGCATACAACCACGCTGACGTCTACACCGGTCTTCAGGGAGTAATCGCAACGCTTGCGGCCTTAAACCACAGGAATCAAACAGGCGAAGGACAACATGTTGATGTGGCTATGGTCGCGTCGATGCTCAGTGTTAATGACCGGGTGAGCTATGAACTTTCTGACATTGATGTTGAAGGCGAGCCCCTGGCGTTAAGCGCGCCGGAATCACCAGTAATTGAGTTACCCGATGGTCAAAAAATCACTATCGCGGCCAGCCCTGTCTCTACTTTCGTTTTTCAGAGGTACTGCGCCATGATGCGACGTAACGATCTCCTGCTTGACCCTCGTTTCATCACGGCTCAGTTTCGGCGCGACAACTGGAACGAGTTACTTCAAGAAATCCGAGCATGGGTTCTCACCTTTAGGACTATTGAGGAACTCGAAGCGCAGGTGAGTGAAGCGGGCCTTGCTGTGGGAAAGATTCGAACCGTTTCGGAGATAGCAGAATCGGAGTGGGCCTCAGAACGGGGCGCGATCCGTGAAGTTGATGACCGGTCGGGAGGAACGGCGCGAGTCCCCGCTCCTCCTTGGATATTCGGGGGCTGTGATTTACCCGACGCCGGCCTGCCACCCTTTCAAGGTGAACATAACCGGGAGGTCCTGACCGCGTTGGGCCTGTCCGATACTGATATCGCAGATTTAGAAGCTGCAGGAATGCTTATTTCATCTGTTCCTGAGACCCACTAATGCTTACAGCCCCTCGAGCCATTTTGGGGACCTTCGTTGCTGTTCATGTCATCAACGACTTTTACGCGACGGTCCTTCCAGCGTTCTTGCCGGCTCTAGCAAGGGAGTGGGACTTGGATTACACCGAACTGGGTCTCTTGTCCTTCGCCTTTACTCTCTTCACCGGTGTACTACAACCACTAATCGGCCATGTCGCAGACAAACAGGGAAAACGAAAACTAATTCTGAGTTTCGGATTCTTCATCGGTGGAAGTGGTTTCTTACTGATGGCAGTTGCGCCATCTTTTTGGTTCATTACCGTTGTAAGTCTGCTGTGTGGTTTAGGAGCAGCGGCATATCACCCTCAAGCGACAGCCTTTGTTGTCAGCGCCTACCCGAACGATCGGGGTCGGATGCTTGGCATTCACGGATGGGGTGGCTCGGTTGGTCACTTCCTCGCTCCCGCCATTGCGACGGTCGCGATTGCAGCACTTGATTGGCGTTGGGCGATGGTGATTGTCGCCGTGCCAATCATCGGCGCCGGGACAGGACTTTGGGCGTATCTTCCTGAAAGCAGCCCCAACCCTGAAGCGGCCCTCAAAGGAGCATTAGGGCGACCCATCGTTGTAGCGGCACTGGCGTTCGGGTTGTTGAACACGGTTCTCTACAGCTTCGTAACTTTCGTAGTGAAAATGTTGGTTGATGAGGGCTGGGCCGAGGTAACGGCGGGCGCGACTTTGACGACGATGCTCTTTATCGGCGTTGTGGCTCAGCCCGTAGGCGGTCGAATCTACGATCGTTTCGGCGGCAGAAACCTTTTCGTGTGCTCAAACCTGGGAACGATCCTTTCGGTTCTGCTTTTCTCCCAAACCTCAGGGATTGTGTCCCTCGTGGCCGTAGGAGCTATAGCAACCTTTGGCTTCGGCCTATTTCCTGTATCTCTAGCAATCGCAAGCAAGATCGGTGGTAACTCGCGGACTGGATTTACCGTCGGCGTAGTTTTCGGCGTTAGTGGGCTACTAGGCGCTGCTGCTCGCCCCGCCGTGGGGGCGCTCGCGGAAGCTGTCGGTGACATTCGTTTGGCTCTGGGCTGGACCGTTGTCTTTGCGATCGCGGCGCTACCCTTCGCTATGCAACTAGAGAAAGAGAACGCCTGATGGCAGAAATGACGACATCCGAACGCGACGATTTCCTCAGTGAGGTACGGGTAGGAGTGTTGGCGATCGAACGAGACGACAAAGGTCCTCTGTGTGCTCCGGTGTGGTATCGGTATTCACCTCAAGTCGGCTTCGAGATAGCAATGGCCTATGCGTCTGCAAAGTCGATACTTTTGCGGCGACACGGGGCGGCGACCATCTGCATCCAAGATGAGCAGCTTCCATATAGGTATGTCACAGCTGAAGGCGAAGCGTCAGTTGAGTTGCTAACCCCTGAAGGGCGCGACGATCTTCTCCGAGATATCGCTATCCGTTACCTCGGAGAAGATTTAGGTAACCAGTACGCCGACGCGTTTCCTGGTCATGAAGAAGCAAAGGTAACGATCACGCCACGTAGGTGGAGAACCGACGTTTTGGGTTGATTAACTTAAGTCTGCCTGTCGCGACAGGACAGATTAGAGAAGCGACGCTAGAGCAGCCCGGGTTCGGTCCCGTTGATCGGGATCGCCACCAAACTCGGCGACAATCACGTCATCCGCGCCCGCATCAAAAGCTGCCTGTAGCCGGTCTTTAATTTCAGCTTCGTTGCCAACAATGGCTATTTCTTCAGGTCCGGCTAATCCTTCGTGATCCAACATCGCTCGATAGCTCGGCAAAGTCCCATACATTTGCCAAACTTTCGACGCTCTGTCCATTCCTGCGTCGATGTCATCGGTACACAGAACTGGAAGGCCGGCAAGCACACGCGGTTTCGGTCGCCCCGCCTCTTCAGCCGCTCCGCAAATCTCAGGAACCGTTAGGTCGGCCAGTGTTTTGTTTCCTGTCATCCAGGTAATCGTGCCGTCAGCCAAACGTCCTGTTAAGCGCAACATTTGAGGACCCAAAGCAGCTACGAGAACCTGTGGGACCGGAGCGTCTAGTCCTAGAGAAGGATTTCGACCAGAGAGTGTTTCACCTTCGAAACGAACCGGTTCGTCGCGTAGTTGCGGATTTAGAACCTCAAGATATTCCTTCAAGTGTCGCACTGGCTTATCGAACTCGTACCCATATTGCTTTTCAATAACTGGTTTATGTGAAAG
>CEUZ01252038.1_pt1 | contig 15573 bp, 10 predicted proteins | sample 361511 | NCBI WGS metagenome assembly CEUZ01 (sample SAMEA2622822, study PRJEB7988) | marine metagenome | biome: marine biome (ENVO:00000447); feature: surface water layer (ENVO:00002042); material: "saline water (ENVO:00002010), including plankton (ENVO:xxxxxxxx)" | depth 5 m
ACGTAAGTAGCATCTATCGGAGAAAGGCCATCGATGATTGGAATCGAAATTTTGTCTACAGTACAATCGTTACGTTCCAAAGCTTCTACGGCAGAATGAACAACATTTCTTATCTGTGGATCCACTGGATCATATGGTTCATTATCTATCCATCCAACTTTCATCCCTTTAAAATCCGATGAAGATTTACTTTTTGCAGGGATTGGTAACGCATATTGATCTAAACCATTATATCCGCTCAATATATAATATGAACTAACTATATCTCTTACACTTCTTGCAATCGGACCAGCATGAAAATATCTTGTAAGCATTTCAGGCCAATGTCCTGTCAAAGGTATACGGCCTTGCGTAGGCTTAAATCCAATTACGCCACAATAATGTGACGGTAGTCTATTGGAACCTCCTAAATCACTTCCAACACCCAATGGAGAGAGTCCTGCCGATATACTTATAGCTTCCCCTCCAGAAGATCCACCACATGTATATCCTTTCATCCAAGGATTTTCACCTTTACCAAAAATAGCACCAGATGTTTCGGCTGCCAGGGCAAATTCAGGTAAATTAGTCTTACCTATCAAAATCCCTCCAGCATTCTTTAATCTCTTTACAACTTCAGAATCACTTTCAGGAATTCGATCTGCAAATAATTTAGAACCTCTTGTAGTTCTGATACCCTCAGAATCAAACACATCCTTAATCGTAAATGGAATTCCATGCAGAGGACCTCTAATTAAACCAGTGTTCAACTCTTTGTCTGCTCGCATAGCTTCTTCAAACACATTTTCAGCAAAAGTCACAATACCATTTAGTTTCGAATTAAACTCACGAAACCTTTCAACATGAAGAGAAATCAACTCACTGGAACTAGTATGGCCATTCCGTATACTATCTGCCATAAAAGTAGCATCCTGATGTATTAAATCTTTACACATAAAACCAAACCAAACCAATTATTTGAATGGGAAGAACATCGTATCACTAATCGCTGCATATTTGAACATAATACCTAGCTTTGGTTTTATATCTACCTAGAGTTGTACTTCTAAAATTATTTATTTGAAGTAATCCAAATAAAATAGCAGTCAGTTATAAACTAAATGAATTTAAAATATTAGTTCTCTTATATTTTTGATACTCTGTGCAACGGTATTTTTGTGATTATATACAGCTGAACCCGCTACAATAATATCAGCTCCAGCATCTGCTACTAATTTCACCGTATCAACATTGATCCCACCGTCTACTTCAAGTTCAACTTCAGATGAAGAATCATCCAACATTTTTCTGACATTTTTGATTTTTGGCACCATTGATTTAATAAATTCTTGGCCCGAATACCCAGGATTGACAGTCATGACTAAAACAACATCTATTTGATCCAACAATTCTTTTATTACGTCAGAAGATGTCCCTGGATTTATTGCTATTCCTGCTTTAGCTCCTAAACTTTTGACATCCAAAATAGTTCTGTGTATATGCTTAGCAGACTCATAATGAACAGTTAACAGGTCCGCCCCTACATCAACTAATTCACTTACAAATCTACTTGGCTCTAATACCATCATGTGCACATCTAAAGGTAAATTTGTTGATTTTCTTACAGCATCTACAATTAAAGGACCCATGGTTAGATTAGACACAAATTGACCATCCATTAAATCAATATGTATATAATCAGCTCCACCTTCCTGAGCTTCAATAACTTGATCTCTCAAAATACCAAAATCTGCAGATAAAATTGACGGTGCTATTTTAATCCTTGATTCCATTTCGTGCTTCTTTCTTTAAGTTTTGTTTAGCTGTTTTTATAGAAGATTTGACGTTTTTCAAAGCAGTTCCACCAAAAACATTTCGTGAATTGATTGAATTTTCAATTGTAATATTAGTTACGTCAGACTCAAATAGTTGCGAAAATAGCTTATATTTTTCTAACGATAATTCATGAATATTTTGTTTTGTCTCAATAACATAATCCGTCAAATTACTCACGACTCGATGAGCTTCTCTAAAAGGCATACCTTTTCTAACTAAATAATCAGCAATATCTGTTGCTAGAGAATTGCTATTATCTATTGCTGATCTCATTTTATCTTCATTAAAAGAAATCGACTTTAACATAGAACTCATAACTGCAAGTGTTGAAGATATAGTATCAACGGTATCGAATAATGGTTCTTTATCTTCTTGTAAATCTCTGTTGTATGTGAGCGGCAATCCTTTTAATATAGTAAGCATTGCTACAAGATTACCAAACACTCTTCCTGACTTACCTCTACCTATTTCAGCAAAATCTGGGTTCCTTTTCTGAGGCATCATACTACTACCGGTTGTAAAATCAGAATCTAATTGTGTAAAACCAAACTCTTCTGATGACCAAATTACAATCTCTTCACATAACCTAGAGATATGAACAGCACAAATAGCTGATGCTGAGTGAAAATCCATTAAAAAATCCCTATCAGAAACTGCATCCATGCTATTTACTGAAAGGCTCTTAAATCCTAATTCATTGGCTACCCATTTCCTATCCAATTCATAAGAGGTACCAGATAAGGCTCCACTACCTAACGGCATAACATCAGCAGACTCATATACTCTAGTGAATCGAATACAATCTCTTTTGAACATTTCATAATATGCCATAAGATGGTGCCCTAATGAAACGGGTTGCCCACGTTGCAAATGAGTATAGCCAGGAAGATATATTTCTATATTCTCTTCAGCTTTATTCAAAATCGATGTCCTAAGACCTAATAATCCTTCCCAAATTTCATGCACAGATTCTTTAACAAAAATCCTTAAATCCAACGCTATTTGATCATTACGAGATCTACCCGTATGCAATTTTCCCGCTAGCGGACCGATTTTTTCGAACAATGCGTTCTCTATATTCATATGGATATCTTCAAATTTTTCAGAAAATTCAAACATACCCTTATTTATTTCCAATCTTATCTGCTCAAGTCCATCACATATCAGTCCAGATTCTTCTATAGTCAATATTCCTTGATTACCAAGCATCTCTGCATGAACTTTCGAACCTTTTATATCTTGGACATATAAACGCTTATCAAATTTAATTGAAGACGTATATGATTTATCTAATTTTCGTTCCATGGATTACATTCCTCAACTATCATTTTTTGGAGCCAAAAATTTTCTTCTTAATGTTAAAACTTTTTGTTTGTTTTGATTAAAAGCCCGAGTTTCAATATAAACTATCCCTCTATCAGATTTGGATTTAGAATCTCTCAAATCAAGAATTTCACTTTCCGCGTATATTGTATCTCCTTGGAAAACTGGAGCGTCATGTTTAATCGATTCATATTCCAAATTAGCGATAGCTTTACCTGAAGTATCCTTTACGCTCATCCCAACAACTAAACTAAAAACCAATGTACCTACCACCAATATTTTACCGTGCTGATGACTTTGCATATAGTTTTCATCAGTATGCAGAGGGTTGTCATTCATTGTTAAAAGACAAAAAGTATGATTATCAGATTCCGTTACAGTTTTGCCTGGCCAATGCCTATATATGTCTCCAACATTAAATTCATCTAAGTATTTCCCAAACCCATCTCTAGATTCTATTATCATGGCGTGTAACACCCTTTAACTTTATATATTTCGAAGTAATTGTTCGATTATAGGACTCCACAATTCTAAATTGAATATTTCTCCAACAACCTCCTAGCAATTATCAATTTTTGAATTTCATTAGTTCCTTCTCCTATAATCATAAGCGGAGCATCTCTATAATGTCTTTCAACATCAAAATCTTTTATATATCCATATCCACCATGAATTCGCATAGCTTCCATTGCGACTTCACCACAAACTTCTGAAGCAAATAATTTGGCCATTCCAGCTTCTAAATCCACCCTATCACCAGAATCCATTTTCGAAGCAACATCATATGTTAAAAGTCTAGCTGCCTGTATTTTCGTCGCCATATCAGCTAATTTGATTTGAATTGATTGGTGTTTTGATATTGGCACACCGAAAGACTCCCTTTTTTGAGAATATTCTATAGCCGATTCAAAGGCAGCAGTTGCTACTCCAACAGCTCTTGCTGCTATATTTACCCTTCCAGCTTCCAAAGCACCTAAAATTTGACTAAATCCTTTCCCTTCTACTCCGCCAATTAAATTATCAACCGGCACTTCACAGTTATCAAAAACTAATTCACAGGTATCTACACCTCTATATCCAAGTTTGTCCAATTTTTGAGCAACTGAAAATCCCGAAGAGCTTTTTTCAACAACTAAGCAACTAATCCCTTTGTAACTTGGACTTGCGTTCAAATCAGTCTTAACTGCTACGGCAAATGCATTTCCATACAACCCGTTCGTTATAAACATTTTTGAACCATTCACTAAATATTTATCTCCATTTTTTGATGCCACAGTGGATATACTTTGAACATCACTTCCAGCTCCAGGCTCAGTTAATGCTAATCCTCCTCTTATGTCTCCGACAACCATTTTAGGTAGAAATCGCTGTTTCTGTTCTTCGTCACCATGAATGGCTATAATATTTGCTAATATGTGATGTGTACCTAGCATGCCGGTCAGACTCATCCAACCTTTACTTAGCTCTTCAAATATGGTCGCAAAGGTAGTATGGTCTAAACCAAGCCCTCCATATTTCTCAGGGATAGTGATACCGAATAGACCTAAGTCTTTCATCATATCTACAAGTCCATGCGGGTATTCATCATCATTATCGAATTTAGATGCAACTGGTTTAACTTCGTTTTTCACAAAATCACGAACTAACGAAACAATTTGCTTTCTTACATCAGCAGATGTGTTCAAATCGTCACCTCTTTTATTACACATTCTCTAAAACGATTATTTGAATATTTATTTGACCTAATGCTCAGTTTCTTGGGTGCTTTTTACCATAATTTTTTGCAGATACCCCTAATATTTTCAAAAAACCCTCAGCATCAGCATGATCATAATCACCAAGATTTTCCATAGAAGAATCGTCAGTGTAAAGAGAATATGGTATCGAAGTTGACTGGTCTTCTACTTCGCTAAATAAAATTGACCCCTTATGAAGCTTGAGTGTCACTGAACCTGTCACGTGTTGGCTTATATTATTTATTGCTTTCATAGCTGAAATTGAACCTAAATCAAACCAAAATCCTTGGTATATTTGCTCACTCAAGTACCTAGACAAAGATTCGAAAAGATTCCTAGCTCGTCTATCCAATATAAATTGCAATAAATATTCGTATGCTTTTCCAATAAGCTCTATACCAGGTGACTCATAAATACCTCTTGATTTAATTCCAACGAAACGATTTTCTATAACATGGGTACCAATTCCTATCCCATGTCTACCAGCTATCTCATTTGATTGAGTAAAAGCTTCAACTAATCCAACTTTCATCCCATTAATTTCTATTGGAATTCCTTTATCCCATTTTATTGTGACAAACTCAGACACATCTGGAGCGTCCCAAGGCCATACACCCATAATCGGTTCAACAAAAAATGGACGTATACTCACATCTTCCAAATCACCAGCCTCATGAGTCAATCCCAGAAAATTAGCATCGGTCGAATACCGTGCTTCAGATGACGCTTTGAGTGGCAAATCATTTTTATTACAATATTCGATCATTTCTTTTCTGCCGGGAAATTGTTTTATAAAATCTGCATCTCTCCACGGCGCGTAAATCTCAACCTCAGGTTCTATCATGTTACTTGCTAATTGAAATCTCACCTGATCATTACCTCTACCAGTACAACCATGAAACAACACTGGAATCCCTTCTTTTTTCAAATGGGGCAAAATACTTTCAACAGTTACTGGTCTTGCTATTGCAGTGGTATTCCAATATCCCCCTTCATATCTCGCCTGAGCCTGAACAACTTTTAATCCCGCTTCAGCCAATGCCTCGGTTCCTGAAACCAGAACTGCATCAACAGCTTTACATCCCATCATTCTTTTTTTTATATCAGTTAATTCAGTTTCATCCGGTTGGGCCAGATCTACAGTGTAGCAAGTTACTGAAAATCCTTTATCATTAAGCCAATGGGTTACTGTACAAGAATCAAGACCACCCGAAACCGCCCCACCAATAGACTTTATTCCTTTCTCGCGAAGGTCGTTCCATTTCATATTAAATCCTCAATAAGAAACCATTATTCAAAATCAATCATTTGCCTTTGAAATTTGCACAATACCACTTTGCAATTTTTCTATGGCCTCATCTATTTCATCTAAAGAAACATTTAATGGCGGCATCAATCTTATAGCGTCGGGCCTAACTGCATTTAGTAGTAAGCCCAAGTCATTGCAGGAATTAATTACATCCGCCGAAATATCGGATGCAAATTGAATAGCGAATAAAAGCCCCATACCTCTTATTTCAATAATATCATCATTATTTTCTTGTAATTCACCTAATTTGGAAAGTAGATACTGACTAGACTCATTCACCAATTCAATAACATTATTTTCTATTAAATAATTAGTTGAAGCGAATGCTGCAGCACATGCTAATGCATTGCCTCCAAATGTCGACCCATGGTCTCCAGGTTCTAAGACAGACGCAAAATTTTTCGCTAACAGAGCACCGATTGGAACTCCTCCACCTAATCCTTTTGCTAACGTCATAACATCTGGTTCCACTCCAAACCTTTGGTAGCCAAAGAGAGCTCCTAATCTACCCATACCAGTTTGTACTTCATCAAAAATCAAAAGTATCCCTTTTTGGTCACACCATTCTCTAACTGCTTTCAAATATGATTCATCTGGGATATTCACCCCGCCTTCACCTTGGACAGGCTCTATCATTATGGCTGCAGTGTTACTCGAAGTAACTTTTTTTATAGCTTCGATATTATTATATTCAACATGAACAAATCCTGAAGGCAAAGGCTGAAATGGGTCTTCATCATGAGGCTTACCTGTTGCAGCCCAAGTGGTTAAAGTTCTCCCATGAAACGAATTCAGGGCAGTAATTATTTCAAATGCTCCACCTAAATTCTTTTTACCATACTTTCTAGCTAACTTTATCGCACCCTCATTTGCTTCAGCCCCACTATTAGCAAAAAATATTTTATCCATACAACAATTATCAATTAAGACCTGGGCCAACTTAAGCTGAGGCACCGTATAAAACTGGTTGGACGTTTGTAGCAAAGTATTCGCTTGGTTAGAAATTTCTTTTGCAACATCTTCGTTAGAATGACCAACATTGTTAACAGCCCATCCTGCTACAAAATCTAAATATTCTTTTCCGTTTTGATCCCAAACTCTACTACCCTTACCTCGAACTATTACCATAGGCTGTCTCCGCACACAAAACATATAGTAATCTTCTTCAATTTTTTTCCAATTAACTTCATTACTTATTGAAGACATTCTATTCATTGCCTCCTTTTATAGATTTCAATTCTTCTATTTTTTCTTCCAAATCAATAATAAACGATTCCAAAGAATCAATCAGCGAGTCTATCAAAGGCTCATCAGTTGATTCTATTTTAACTGCATTTTCGCCATCAGCACCTTTCTCATCCAATTCATATCCAGACAAAGAATAAATAGATTCTTTAATTGAAGTTCCCATAACTACTTTTTCTTGAGTAGCTAATATCACGGTTTTTAATTCTGGGAATTCTACTCCTTCGGCCTTCAAATAAATTGGTTCAGCATATATTAAGCTGAAAATCTGGTCACCACTAACACTATCGACAGCAGCTACAGGAATCACAAGTAAATTACCTCTAATGCATTCTGAACCTTCTTGACATCTCAATGTAAACCATTCTGATATTGTAGGATCATTATCAATCTTTGCTTCGATTTGCTCAGGGCTATCAATTTGCCTACCTTTGGGGAAAGTAAAAGCTATCAAAGATCCATAATTATCTCCATCATTTCTGGCTGCTAACCAACCCGCCATTATAGGGGGATCATTACGTGTAAATGGTAACAAGAGAACAAATTCCTCTCTACTTTCTCCCGGTATCTTCATAATCACATAATATGGTTTAACTGTTTGTAAATCTCCTTCTTGTCCAAATTTCTCTTCAGGTACATTCCAAACATCCTCAAGATTGTAAAAATCTCTTGGGATTTCCATATGATATTTTAAATATTTATCCGATTGAAACTGAAACAAATCTTGAGGATACCTAATGTGTGATGCAATATCATTTGGTAAATTTACCCTATCAAACAAATCAGGAAAAATAGATTTGTAAGTTTTTATCAGTGGATCACTGTTATCCACTGCAAAAAAATCAACTTCTCCATTGTAGGCATCTACTACTATTTTAACGCTATTACGAACATAGTTAAAACCATACCCATCGTTATCAGTCAAATCCGAATAAGGATACTTATCCGATACAGTATATGCGTCTTGTATCCAAACCAATCCTTCTTCTGTGGCAACTAGATATGGATCATTATCCAATAGTAAAAATGGGGCAATGGAAAGTATGCGATTTTGTATATCTCTTCTGTACTGTAACCGACTATTTTCATTAATTTGATTAGTTATTAAGATATTTAAATCGCCAAACTGCCAAGCATACGCTAGCTTCCTGATAAAAGAACCAATACCCACTCCTCCAGTCCCATCGTAATTAAATTCATTAATTAATCCATCTTCGCCAATATAATCCAACTCTTTAGTGTTAGAATTAACTATCACGTAATCATCGGTTATTTCCCCATAATATATCCTAGGATTAGAAACAATTTTATCAGGTTCACCTTGGCTTTCAGCAGATGCTATTTTAATCACACCATCATTTGGCAGGTCTTTAGCAAAAAACTCAGGTCTACCTTCCTCAGTAAATTCTGTCACTGGCGACATAGCAAACCCGAAGCCATGAGTATATATTAATTTTCGATTAATCCATGTCTGTGCTTGAGGTTCTAACTTGGACTGATCAACTTCTCTAGCTGCTAACATAACCTGTCGATAATCATTATTTATTACATATCTGTCAACATCTGCATCTTTAAATCCGTAATATGGTCGTATTAACTGTATTTGCCTGTACACATCAGACAATGGATCATCATCCCATAACCTTATGTTATCCAAAGTCTTTATATTTTGCTCAATAAGGTCTGAAGATATCTGCGGGCTAACAGGATATGACTGCCGCACCAAATTTGGTTCTGAGAGTCCATATGCAGCGCGGGTGAATTCTATATTAGTGTTCAAAGACGCTTCTTCTTTCCCAAATTCGTTAGGATTAACACTAAACCTTTGCATTGCGTTTGGCCATGCCACCGTAAGAAATAGAAGTGAAATAACCCATAAAGCAAATCCTGCGATGATTATTTTCATATCTTTTTTGTATATATTTGCAATCATTAAAAGTGCACTAGCTAAGGAAATGAATGTTAAAATAGCCAACCCAGGTTTGCGAGCATTAATATCGGTATAAGTTGCGCCATAATATAACCCTGATTCAGAAAGGACTAAACCCCATCTGTCAATCCAATGGCCTAACCCTATAATCAACATTATTATTGAAGCAATTATTGATAAATGAACGAGTAAATTGCCAGAAAATTTCACACCTATTCCTCTAGCACTATAATTTAGAAAATACATTGCGCCTGTAACAATTGTAATAGCTATAGCAGCAGTTAGAGCCCAGCCACTAATAAAGTCGTACACAGGCAAACTAAATATATAAAATGAAATATCTTTGTTAAATACAGGATCGGATTTTTGAAATGAAACAGAATTTGCTGCTTTCAAAAACAATTCCCATTTAGATGCAAATGAAGAACCGAATAATAATCCAAGTAAAATAATTACCCCTAAACTTCCAAAAACAAAAGCTTTATTCAAAAAATTTTTTATTTGCAAAGGAACAGCTACAACGTATTCACCTGTAGACCATTTAAAAGCGATATATAAACTTAATCCGCATATAGCTGCAAATATAGAAAATCCTATAATGAAAAGTGTTATTTTAGTAGTCAATATTTTCATATACACAGAAGTGTAAGATAATTGACCAAACCACACCAAATCTGTATATAGGCCTCGTAATACTGAAAGAATTACGAATGCCGAAATTAATCCTACCGCAAGTAACAACCATTTATACCGATTACCTGAAAACAGATTAAGAATATTACCAAAATCAATCTTAATTCCATCCAATCCATTGTTTTGTGTATATTGGCTCATAATAAATAAATCATATCCTCCGATAGCACCTATTTTTTCACAATACTAGTGCCTATTAATGTTTTAGCAAGACAATCCTTCAAAGCATTAGAACCCCGTCCATCAATAATATGGGCTGCACATAAATTATCTACTACTTTCAAGCAGGCATTTAACTTAGGAATCATTCCACCATGAATAACATTCGATTCAATCAATTTATTGAGCTGATTATATGTTATTTTCTTAATCAATCTCCTTGAAGAATCATATACCCCTTCAACATCTGTCATAAATATCAATTTCTTTGACTGCATCGCAATCGCTACAGCTCCAGCTACTGTATCAGCATTAGCATTAAGACACGGCTGTTCTTTATCATTTAAATTGGTAGCAATCGGAGCAATAACGGGAATAATCCCAGAATCAATTAAAGTTTTTAACATCTCAGCGTTAACATTCACTTCCCCAGCGACCAAACCTAATTCAGGCCTGTCAATTTTCCCAACTATAATATTACCGTCAACTCCCGAAACACCAACTGCTTTCCCTCCCAATTGGTTAATAGCTGAAACAATAGAAGTGTTAACTACCCCAGTCAATATAGCAATAACTACCTCGAGAGTGTCGGAATCCGTAACTCTTAGTCCGTCAACAAATTTGGGCCTAACTCCAAGTTGGCCTAACCACTTATCTATCAATTTACCGCCACCATGTACGACAATTGGATTCACGCCTTCATCTTGAAGAGCAACTAAATCATGAAATGTTGTATCCCCAGAACCTAAAGTGCTTCCTCCTATTTTAACAACCAGATTATTGAATCGGATATCCATATCCTTATTCAAAAAAAACTCTTCTTGTTTTGGATTTGGATTTTCTTCAATCAAACTAACCACCTCAAACATGGAACTAGATTATTTAAAACAATAGAGTATTCAGCCATTAAGTACTATAGGCTGAATTAAAAGTGACATATTCTTCTGTCAAATCACAGCCCCATGCAGTTGCTTCATTCATTCCTGAATTTAAACCGACTTCAAATTTCACTTCCGAAGAGTTCATAGAACTAACTACAGCATCAGATAAATATGGTATAGAACAACCACCATGAACTACTTGTATACCACTTATAAACACATCAACTTTACTCTCTTGAAAATCAACTCCACTTTTACCAAGGGCCATCATTATGCGCCCCCAATTCGGATCCAATCCATGAACCATTGCCTTTACTAGGGTGGATGAGGCGATTTCTCTAGCAGCAATTTTCGCATCTTCTTTTGAAGTAGCTCCATTGACTAACACTTCAATCAGCCTGTTTGACCCTTCTCCATCTCTCACTATAGCTTTTGCTAACTCTATACACACATAAGTTAAAGCTTCTTGAAACACTTGTGCGTCAGGAGATTCAACTTCTTCAAATGAAATTCCTGACATTCCATTAGCGAAAAGTAACACTGTATCATTTGTACTTTGATCACCATCAATATCTATCATGTTAAATGACTCTCTTACAGATCGCTTTATAAAGGTTGTCAAAATATCCGGTTCTATCTTTGCATCAGTTGATATAAAAGCCAACATTGTAGCCATATTGGGATGAATCATACCCGCACCTTTAGCTGCTCCGCCAATAACCACTTCTTTCCCACCAATTTTGATAGAAACTGCAATTTCTTTTGGCATGGTATCAGTAGTCATTATAGCTTTCGAAAATGATTGCCCTGAGGCTGAATCTAAATGAATGTTACCCATGTGCTGCCTGACTAAAGCCATTGGTAATTCAACACCGATTAATCCGGTACTACACACAAGCATTTGGTCTTCTGGAACATTTATCTGTTTAGAGGCTAGCGACGCCATTTCCTCAGCATCTTTTAATCCTTGAACACCTACGCAAGCATTTGCACATCCGCTATTGGCAACAACTCCTATAGATTTCCCACTCCTAACTCTAGATTTCGTTAAGGTAACTGATGGAGAAACGACCTTGTTAGTCGTAAAGGTACCAGCAACTGACGCCAAATTTTCAGAAGCCAAAATTGCGATATCTAAAGCATCTTCTGCAAATGATTTAATTCCTGCATAAGTAGCACCAGCAATAAATCCTTTAGCCGAAGTAACATTGCCATTTTTTACAATTTCAAACATTTTACAAAACTCCATCTAGTATATATGGATTATATCTAAATTAGGATGCCGAAAGTATATCACAGCGGTATATGACGGTGAAGCTAAAAATATTACTCAGCTCACATTGACAAAACAAAATCTATCATATATCAAATAGTATCAATGTAAGTGACTTTAATTCCATCATAATTCGGTCGATATACAAAAAACCAAGTTATTTTAATCCAACAAATTCTATGCAAGGAAATCTAATTTAAAGATGAGAAATTTTAACATTATTCATAAATTGAAAGTCGCATTTCAAATATTGACAGAGCTTAGGAGTAGAGATTTTAAGTCAGCAGCAAATTTCATGGTGTATTTTTATCCCTCACATAATTACTTATCCAGATTGTTGAAGTTCACACTGTGGTCACTTAATCAAATATTCAACGTAATACCAAAAGCTATGGAATCTACTACTTTTGCAAACAACATTTCACCGACCTCAATTTGGTTAGCCGATACAAACCCAATTGAAGATTTTCCTTGGAAACAAAATCCAGCTATTCAACTACCTGAAGAGGTTGAGGTAGCAGTAATAGGAGCAGGATTTACGGGCGCAGGATGCGCGTACCATTGGTCCAAACTTGGAAAAGGCAAAATGGCAGTTATAGAAATGAACCAAGCTGCTTCTGGCGCTAGCGGTCGTAATGAAGGGGTTGTTGTTATGGGAAGATATTTCAGTTTTGTAAAAACCATGATGGAAACCAATCTAATTAAAACACGCCCAGATTTAAACACTAAACAAATCGAACAATTATCATCTCAATTTGCTAACAAATACGTAAAATCCTCGTATACAAATGCCAAAATGATAGAAAAAACTATAATCGAAGAAGGATTTGATTGCGATTATTCCAAAAACGGTTGGATCCAACCATATTCTGAAAAAGACCAACAAAATCTTCAAAATTCAATCACTGAAGGATTAGACGCCGGATTTGACGATTGGACTAGAATCACACCAGAGGATGCCCTTTCATTAAGCGGAATTAGAATCAGCACGGACTCTGGATTTTCTAAAGGTGCAGCTACGTGGCAACCAGCTAAATGGGTCTGGTCACTTTTGGAAACGGCTATAAAATCAGATAACGTAGATTTATTTACAAATACTAAAGCAGAATCTATTGTAGATACTGGAGAATATTACCTCATAAACACTAACAGGGGTAAAATCAAATCTAGGCACGTGATTAACGCCACAGAATCTTACACAGCTCTCCTCCACCCAGACTTTAGGGATAAATTATACCCAAAGCAAACCCAAGGATTTTTTGCTAAAGACGGACCTCCAAATATGAAAGAAAAAGTTGCTATGGGTGGCACGCACGGATGGTTTGGCAAAGTTCCTGGTACTGGAGGATATATTGCTGGATCAGATGGGAAAAGAGTTCCGCACGATAAAGCAGGGGTTATCGACCCGTCTAGATTCATAACCAAGTTTTTAGTAGGCCATGTGCATGAATATTTTGGAGTCGCACCTTCTACTGTTGAAAGAGAATGGACTTGCACAGCTGGATTCACAGACGACGAATTCCCAATAGTTGGTACCATAGATAACAAAAGACAATATATTATTGGAGGAATGTGCGGGTCTGGATCAGGAGTACATTTCAATGCCAGCAAAAATATTGTCTGTAAAATCGCTGATGTAAAAAACACGGATTACTACCCAGCACAATATTTTAGTCCAAATAGAATTCTTGACCCCAATTCACATTCTTGGCCAGAATTGGAAATTTAGAAAATTTCAAACATGGACAATGATTTTCGCAAATATGAAGTAAGCATAATATCAACTTTACTCTTTTCGATTCCATATGTTAATGAAACAGAAACAAAAGGCAAGTAAAATGGAAAAACCTGGAAAATATCCATACACTAGAGGAATCCACGAAAATGGATTTAAAAGTAAGATATGGACGATGCGTATGTTTGCAGGATTTGGTTCGGCTGAAGAAACAAATTCTCGCTTCAAGTATTTGCTCGAACAAGGACAAACTGGATTAAGCGTTGCATTCGATTTACCTACACTTTACGGCTATGATTCAGATGACCCTTTAGCCCAAGGTGAATTTGGGAAAGGTGGAGTAGCGATATCTTCTTTGGCAGATATGGAAATTTTATTTGACGGCATCCCTTTAGATTCAGTTAGTACCTCTATGACAATAAATGCACCAGCTGCAATTATATGGGCAATGTATTTGGCAATATCAGACAAAAGGAAAATACCATTTTCTCAATTAAGAGGCACGATACAAAATGATATTTTGAAAGAATATACTGCTCAAAATGAATTTATTTTCCCTATTAAACCATCGATAAGATTAGTAATCGACACAATTGAATTCGCATCAGAAAATGTACCCAAATGGAATCCTGTCAGCATAAGCGGATACCATATTCGAGAAGCAGGGGCAACGGCGACACAAGAAGCCGCCTTCACCCTAGCTAATGGTTTTGAATATATTGAATCCGCTTTAAATAGAGGACTTAAAATAGATGAATTCGCTCCACAGTTAAGTTTTTTCTTTAATGTGCATGACAATTTTTTTGAAGAAATTGCTAAATTCAGGGCTGCGAGAAGAGTATGGGCCACTCTACTTAAAACCAAGTACAAAGCGAAAGTTGACAGATCATACTGGCTACGCACTCATGCTCAAACTTCTGGTGCTACACTTACCAAACAACAGCCAGAAAACAACGTTGTAAGAGTCTCATTACAAGCATTGGCTGCCACTCTTGGAGGCATTCAATCTTTACATACGAATGCAATGGATGAAGCTATAAGTCTGCCAAGTGAAAAATCAGCTCAATTGGCATTAAGAACACAACAGATAATCGCCCATGAAATAGGGATATCGGATACTGTAGACCCCCTTGGAGGAAGTTACTATTTAGAAAAACTAACCAACCAAATAGAAAAAGAATGTTACGATTATTTTGAACTTATAAAAAATCAGGGTGGGGTACGTAATTGTATAAACAACGGTTTTTTCGTTAGAGAAATTGCGGCTTCAGCCAGGAAATACCAACAAGATATTGAAGATATTAACATAACTAAAATAGGCGTGAATAAATTCGTTCAAACCGACGATGTCCTGCAAGACGTTTTTTTCAACAATAGCTTACATCAACAACTACATATGGATAGATTAAACTACACAAGGTCCACCAGAAATAACAACAAGATAAATAGTTTACTTTTAGATTTGCGTTCAGCA
>CEUZ01075419.1_pt1 | contig 15561 bp, 25 predicted proteins | sample 361511 | NCBI WGS metagenome assembly CEUZ01 (sample SAMEA2622822, study PRJEB7988) | marine metagenome | biome: marine biome (ENVO:00000447); feature: surface water layer (ENVO:00002042); material: "saline water (ENVO:00002010), including plankton (ENVO:xxxxxxxx)" | depth 5 m
AAAAACGGTAAAGATCTCAAAGGAGTTCTCAAGGCTCTAAAAGAGAACCGTGATCAAATTGAAATAGCCACTGGAAAACGACCTGACATTGATGACACCACAAAAATGTTCATGCAAAAAGTTCTCAACGTTTGGATTTCAGAGGGCCGAAACATTGACGATGAAAAATTCTGGGAAGCAGTTGATTATAACAAGCAGTTTGATTATCCGGTTGAGTACTATGAAAGATGATATTCTAGAAACTAGCATTTTAACTTGTAATATGAGAAAAATACAAAAAATATAATTTCATATTTTTTTACACTCAAATCAAGTGATAAAAATTCAAGCAAGTGTTAACTAATCTGTTAGGCCAAGTGCTCTAATTGGTGAACCTGTAGCATTTTTGAGTTTGAGTGGAGCAACAATAAGATGAAATTTTTCTGAATGAATTTTTTCAAGGTTTGCCAAATTTTCAACTATCAAAATTCCATTTTTTGCAAATATGTGATGGGCAGAAAATTTTGAATCTTTCCCCAAATCAATACTAGGCGAATCAATTCCCACTAGATTAATTTTCTTTGAGACAAGATATTTTGCTGCAGAAACTGAGAGTCCAGGGTTTTTCATAAAATAGAAATTTTTCTTTAGATTTTTCTGCCAATCAGTATGAAAGATAATGGTTGAACCATTCTCTATTTTGCCATATTTTTTTTCAAATTTTTGAATATCATTTTTTGAGATTGAATTATCAGGACCCCTTCTAATTTTGATGAGAATTGCTTCAGTAACAAATCGTTTTGGGTTAATCTGATGAATTTTCTTCCCTTTTTTTCCAAAATGAAATGGAGCATCAATATGGGTTCCAGTGTGTGAACTGAGAAATAATAATTCTAGATTATATCCATCCTTTTCAATTGTTTCCCAATTTATGAAATTTGGTTTCGGCGAACCTGGAAATGTTGGAATATTTTCAGAAATTTGAAGTGTTAAATCAACCACATTCATTTTGGTACAACTCTCAAAAGTTAAATATCATATTTGAGCCTTTTTTGTATTGCCAATTTCTTATGTTTTGATAAATTCAGATTTAGGAAAAGACGTTAAGATTATAACAAAAGTCAAAGAACTCATGGCAAATAATAATGACGTAAAATATGAAATTCAGGGGGTTTATGGGGTCTACGATATTATCATCAAATTAACTGCAGATGACACTACAAAATTGAGAGCAATTGTTACAAATGATATTAGAAAAATTACCCATGTCCAATCTACATTAACAATGATGGTAATTGAACAACAAGAAAAACAATAATAAGTTTGAGAATTTTGAACTTCTCAAAAATAATTTAAAATCATCTAGTACTAATCTTCTTTTTTATCAAGACGCATTTTCTAAAATTAAATTAATTCAGAAAATTATTTCTTTTCAAAACATTCCTGTTTTGTATGTTGATTTAGATTTCTTATTTTCAGGATATGTAAATTCAAAATTAATCTCTTCACAAAATCTATCATTATTTAATACTCTAGAAACAGAATTTGATGAAATGATGACAAAATTACTCACAAAAATCTCATTAAAACCACATTTTGTGATTTTTGATTCTGTAAATGGATTATACAACACTCTTTCAAATAAACAGGATTCTGGAAGAATTGTAAATTCAATTATAATGCTTCTTGCTAGAAACATTTCTTTTTCAAAATCAATTTTACTAATTTCTGCATTGGCTGAAAAAAAAGATCAAACATGGGTTCTTCCAAATGGCAGACAAATTCTAGAAAATGAGAATGTAAAAAAATTTTCAATTTCTGATCGATCCGAAATTTTATCAGAATAGATTTTTTGTTTCAAACAGTGTTATAAAAAATTCAAACGGCGTTATAATCATCTATTTTTAGGGAAGTTATATTAAGATCGAATCATCAATATTTGTTATGCCAGTAGCAATACTTCCAGACATTGGCGAACAGATGTGCATTGGATGCGCATTATGTGTTGAGATTTGTACATCTTTGGGACCTGATGTTTTAAGAGTAAAACCAGTCGAAGGCTGGAAAAGAGGCAAAGCATTTGTCTTTTATCCTGAAAGATGTATCACTGATGGTGCATGTATTGGAGTTTGCCCAACAAAAGCAATCTTCTGGATGAGACCAATGGACTTTACAGTCGGACAACCTGTCCCACTATACAAGAACTCTGTCTTCGTCAAAGGTTGGACTGAATATATAGACCACGAAGGTCCAGACGGTCATTAGTTAGACCGCCAAAAATTCTTTTTATTATCTTTTATTCTTATATTATGATTTCATTTTGGTTATCATATGACAATATACGGGGATGCATGGAGAAAAGTTCATGGCATTGTAACTGGCAAACCAGATAATTTTTCCTGGCTTATAGAAGGAAAACTTGCAGGTAGTGCAATTCCAACATCAAAAGATGAAATTAATTGGATTCGTGAACAAGGCATAAAATCTATTGTTACTGTAAGAGAAGAATCACTTAACGCTGATTGGGTTCAAGAATTGAATTATCTGCATATCTTATCAGATGATATGGGCGTTCCAAGCTTTGATGATTTAAAAAAATCAGTTGATTTCTTGTATGAAAGAATCAAGAATGATGAACCAGTAATGGTACACTGCCTTGCAGGGCTAGGTAGAACTGGAACGGTTCTCGCATGTTATTTAATTAAATTTGAAAAAATGTCAGCCGAAAAAGCAATTCAACATGTAAGAGAAAAAAGACACGGTTCGATACAGTCGTTTGTTCAAGAAGAAATAATTTTTCAGTTTGAAAAAGTATTAAATGATTAATCATTCAGGTATAGATTCAGAAACTAACTTTCCATCTATTACTTTGATTTTCAATAATCTATTTTCCTTGAATACTAAAGTTAGACCACCTTCTTCATCAGGGTCTTTTACCTCAACCAAATCTTGCATTCTAATTCCGTCAAATTTTACCAAACAAATCACTCCGGGATCGAGACAGTCTCAATCTTTCCATCTACTGCTTTAATGAACATGAATCTGTTATCTTTTAGAATTAATGTAATACCACCCTCTTTATCTGGTTCTTCAACTTCTAAAACTGGTTGTCCCAACAATCCATCATATTTTGCCATACTTTTACCTCAAATTCAACTAATTAATACTTATTTCAATCTCATCTGATTGGTTTTTTGTATCTCCTTTTTTTATGTAAGGGTGTGTTTCCCAAGATGCGAAAGCTTCAGCTGAAATTTTATGTTTTCCTTTACCTAACTCTGAAGCATTAAATGTAAAATTCTCTTCAAAATCAAAAAATTCTTTTTTAACATCTTCTTCTGTTAGAGCAATAAATGGCTCAAAGTTTTTTGCTACTTGCACCCAAACCCTTCTTTCTTTCATTGGATTTACAAGCTTTGGATTTCTGGTCCAAAAAATTGATGCTTTTCTATATGTGTCTACAGGCTTACCCAAATCATGTTTTCTAAGTCCAGTTTTTATCAATTTGATACCATACTTTAGTTTGATAGTGTTATCATTAGCATCATATGCCTCTGTCCAATTTTTTTCTGTGAAAGCATCTCTTAATGCTCCGGTCAATGAGAATCTTGCTTTTATTGCAACTTTTTCATCATTAGAAAATTCCTCCTTTTCTTTTTCTAAAATGAATGGTGAAATTTCAGTTTCTGACATATTACTGACAATGATTTATATCTACAATAAGTTCTTTTTTGATCAATTGAACGTCCAAATCATTAATTCAGATGCAAAAGAAGCAAGTCTATCTATAAAAGATGGTGATATAGGAGCATTATACATAATCCAACACGAGCTTCTAAAAGATAAAAACACAGAATTTGCAGGCGTTATAATTAAACATCCCTTAACTAATGAAATTTGGATGAGAGTAAACTCAAAATCAAATCCATTAAATCAAATTTCTGCAGCAACTGATTCTGCAATATCGGAAGTTGCAAATTTGCAGAAAATCATCTCTTCAAAAATTAAGTGAATTTTCCAAAATGAAATTTTGTCCTACTTGTGATGTCAGGCTAAAAAAAGATAAAAGTACGGCAATTTTGACTTGTGGAAAATGTGGTTATACTGAAGGTGGAAAAATAGAAGAAAAACAATCATCCACAGAAATAACAGAATCTGATTTTCTTGTTTTAGATGAAAATGAGGGCAAAGAAGTCTTATCAACAATTGAAATTGAATGCGAGAATGAAAAATGTGATAGTAAAGAAGCCGTTTGGTGGATGTTACAAACAAGAAGTGCTGATGAACCAACAACTCAATTTTTTAGATGCACTAAATGTCAACACACTTGGCGTAACTACGCATAACGTTTAACTTTACCATTCATGTCAAAATAATGATTTGGTATTTTCAGCAAAAACAAATGGTTCTGAAGAATGGAAAGCAATAATTTCAGCCATATCAACACTTGTTGAAGAAGCAACGTTTGAGGCAACTGTAGAAGGAATTTCATTTAGAGGAATGGATCCTTCTCATGTAGCATTAATTGATATTAATTGGCCAAATTCTGCATTTGAAAAATATAACTGTGATAGCGACGTAAAATTTGGAGTTAGAATTGATGAGTTTTCAAAACTAATTAAAAGATCAGATAAAAAAGATCCAGTTGAAATAAATATCTCTGAAGATAATATGCTTCTTGTAACAATAGGAAAGAACAAAAACTACAAAATGCGACTAATTGAAAGTTCAGCATCTGACACTCCATTACCAAAAATTCCATACGATTCAAAAATTACACTAACTTCTACTGCGCTTGACAAGATTCTTGGAGATGTAGAAGTAGTCTCAGATTATCTAACAATAACATCTAACGAATCATCCGCTATCTTTTCAGGCAAAGGAGATTCTGGTGAAGTAGATATTGTATTGGAAGCAGGACGAGATGAAATTCAGGAATTATCAATACAACAAGACAGTACTGGAACATATAGTCTCGAATATCTTAATCCTATAATAAAAGCAGTAGGCTCAAGTGTTGAGACTGTAACATGCGAATATTCATCTGCAAAACCATTAAGAGTTGAATTCAAAGTTTCTAATATAGGACAAATTCATTTCTATTTAGCTCCACGAGTTGAGAGTTAAAGAATTTTAAGTGCAATTGTATAGGTGAAACTGATTTGAAATTAGTAGTAAAATTTGGGGGAACATCACTTGCAACAGTAAAAGACATCAAAAATATAGTAAAAACTGTAGATCAAATTGCAAAAAAGAACAAAACAATAGTTGTCTGTTCTGCAATTGATGGTATTACAGACGAATTAATTGAGATATCCAGATTAATAGAGAAAGGAAATAAAAAAAACGCAAATAGAATGCTTGCAAAAATATCACAAAAACATAAACAATTTGCTAATTACCTAATAACAAATCCAAAAACACTCAAATCACTTTCAAATAAACTAAATTCAGATTTATCTGAATTAGAAGAATTAGTTCATGGATTAATTTTGCTTGGTGAAGTAACTCCACGTTCGTATGACTATCTTATCTCATTTGGAGAAAGATTGTCAATAGATCTAGTGTCATTTTCATTACAAGAATTAAAAAATAAATCTATTCCTTTAAGTGGAAAAGAAGCAGGAATTGTAACAGATTCAAATTTTGGTGATTCTAGACCATTGATGGACACAACAAAAATCCGTTTATCAAAAATAATTAATGGCCATTTACATAAAAATGAAATTCCTGTAATTGCAGGATTTGCAGGTGCAGATCAACACGAAAACACTACAACATTTGGACGTGGGGGTTCAGATTATACTGCTACAATCATAGCATCATGCATTGATGCAGATGAAATATGGCTAATGAGTGATGTTGAAGGAATGATGACAGCTGACCCAAAGCTAATCAAGAGTGCCAAACTACTCAAAGAGGTTTCATTTGCTGAAGCAATTGAAATGGCTCGCTTCGGCGCAAAACAGATTCATCCTAGAACATTTGAACCGCTTTTACCAAAAAAAATTCCTATGCGTATTAGAAGTAGCTTTGATGTAAATAATCAAGGTACACTTGTAACATCAATACACTCGAAATCAAATGATTCCGTTAAATGCGTAGCTGCAATAAGAAAGGTAGGATTACTTGATCTTACAGGTGGAGTACTTTTTGCAGCACCTGGAACTGCAGCAAATATCTTTTCTGTTCTTGCAAAAAATGACATTAACGTGATGATGGTCTCATCAAATCCCTCAGAATCAAGCATTTCAATTGTTGTGAAAAAAGATGATCTTCATAGAGCTGAGAATGCATTTGAGATAAATCTTCTAGGAACCACTCTCAAAAAAATTGACGCTATTCCAAATGTTGCAATAATTGCAGTTATTGGGTCAGGTATGAGAGGCAAAGTAGGAATTGCATCCAGAGTTTTTTCTGCAGCACAAAAACGAAAAGTTAACGTAATGATGATCGCACAAGGCTCATCCGAACTCAATTTAGCATTTGTTGTAAAAGATAATGACTGTAAAGCAGTAGTAGAGTCTCTTCATAATGAATTCAAGCTAAATTCAATAAAATAAGACAAGGGATAAATTATTCAAAATTAGTCTATTTTTTATGGCAGGGAAATTGTACATTGTAGGAGTTGGTCCTGGTCATCACGATCATATGACATTTCGTGCAAAACAAGTAATTGAAGAAAGTGACACAATTGTTGGATACACTACATATGTAAATCTGGTACAGGATTTAATCCAAGGAAAAGAAATTCACAGCTATGCTATGACTCAAGAAGTAGAACGAGCACATCAATGTATTGATTTAGCTAAAGAAGGTAAAATTGTCTCATTAGTTTCTAGCGGCGATCCTGGAATTTATGGAATGGCTGGATTAATTTTTGAAGTCTTGGCTGAATCTGGTTGGGATCCAAAAAGTGGGCTACATGTAGAATTGATTCCTGGAGTATCAGCTCTAAATTCCTGTGCAAGTATTATTGGTTCACCATTAATGACAGATTTTGCAGTTTGCAGTATGAGTGATTTACTTGTTCCATGGGAAATAATTGTAAAAAGAGTTGAAGCTGCAGCACAGGGAGATTTTGTCTTGGTAATTTACAATCCAGCAAGTAAAAAGCGAATTCATCAGTTACAAGATACAAGAAAACTTTTACTGAAATATAGAAAGCCATCAACACCTGTAGCAATAATCAAAGGCGCCTTCAGAGAATCTGAAACTGTGATAATGACAGATTTAGAACATATGGAAAATTATGCAGATCAGTTAGGAATGATTAGTACTGTAATAGTTGGCAATTCCTCAACATACAACTTTAAGGATTTGATGATTAATCCACGTGGCTACAAATCAAAATACAATCTAGAAGAACAAGAACTCAAAAATTAGTGACTGTTTTTAATCAATTCAAGAAGATCATCATTCAACGAAGTTTTGTCTCTAATAGGAGCGATAATCTTTACCAAATAATCTCCAACTGTATTTTTCAAATCACCCGGATGTAATTTCTTTTGTCTAAAATCTCCTTCTAATTCTTCAAACGAATTATAGGTAACATTACCACCAAATCTCTCTGGTCTTTCGATTGAAATTGAATCAAATTCATGAAATATTATTTGGCGTCCAATTTCTAAGATTGGATTATTTTCTATTAGACCTTCTTCACACCAACCCTTACTAATTTTCTTTTTTATCTCATCGTTTGAATTATGAATGAAGATTCCAGAATTTGGATCTGATTTACTCATCTTTCCTGGTTCAGAATTTGTGTTAGCCTTTGGTTGTGTTAGTCCTGGTAGTAGTGAATGATGAACCGCAACAGGTACTTTCCAACCCATCTTTGGGAAAATTTCTCTTACAAGCATGTGAATTTTTCTTTGATCCATTCCTGCGTGAACAATGTCTAAATCCAAAGAATGTATATCAGCAGCCTGCATTGGAGGATACAAAAGTTTTGCAAGATCAATCTTTTCTTCATTTTCTGAGCGTCCCATGATTGTTAATGTGCGCATAGTTCGTGCAAGAGACATATGTTTTGTGAATTTTACAAGTTCAGCCCAATATTCTTTTTTAGAATCATACAATTCTGTACCCATCACAATATTTATTCCTGGGCAAACAAGTCGAAATGCATCAGCATAGTATTTTGAAACTTTAGAAATTGTATCCAAATTGCCTCCCAACTTGTCGTTGATTAAAGTATGCCAATCTGCTAAAAAAACGGTGCAATCAATTCCTGCCTTCATGAAGTCATTAATCTTAAAGCCAGTACTGATTAAACTACCAAGATGTAAGAATCCTGAAATTTCTAAACCGATATAGTGTTTTGGTTTTGAGTTTGAGTTAAGCAATTCAATTAATTCAGCATCATCTTTTACAATCTCTTTTGTTGGAGGTCTTTTAATTAACTCAATTTTTTCTGTAACATCCATTTTAACAGATTCTAGGTTTGTTTATCTATAAAGTCTTGTATTAGATTTGAGAAACACTTGGTGTAAAAGAAGTGTTCATATTTTGAAAATTATAATTGTGGATCGAGTTCTTCTTTTGTTTTTCTAGGCCTAGTACTCAAATAAAATGCGTGTGCACTAATTACAAATCCTACAAGCCAAATTTTTGTTGCAAATATCAGGTTCCATGGTCTGTCAGGATCTGGGTAATTCACAGCTAATCTATCAATATCAGGAGTTGTACCATCAATTACCATCTGTGCAGTGATTTCAGCATTTAGAACTGTAAAACTCCATAATACTTCGTAAAGACAAATTATTGCAAATCCTACAAGCATTAATTGTAATAGAGACATTCTGTATGATTGTAACCCCACAGTTTTTTTCCATCCAATTCTTGAAACACAATACCAGCAGATTATACATGCAAATGAAAGCCATGTTGCAAGACTAGCAAAATTTTCAAATGGAATATGTGTGTTTGATAAAACCTCACCCATTACATAAGTACCATTTTCTTGCCATTCTTCCATCATCATCACCGTTCCATAAATCATGATACCTGTCATCATAGCAGCAGATGCATAGAAAACATACAAGAAAACCCTGTATTGTCTATCCTGTTCATGTAGATGACGAATTTTCATTTCATCGATTTTCAAGTTTTCTACTATAAAATTATTTCAATCATATTATATGATGAAATTAGTAACCATCATTTTCTCTTTGTCTATTAATCTCATTTTTTCGTCTATATTCTTCCAAGATCTCTTCTGGTGTTAAATTAAGCTCGATTGATGCCTGTATCACAAAATGCCAGATATCTATCAATTCTTCTCTAGCTTCTTTCTCATTAAATTCAGTTGGGGTTTTCCACCATTTCCAATTAGTTGTTCTTTGTAGCTCTACTGCTTCATGTATTATTGCAGTACATAATGCAGAAACTTTTCCTTCCATGTCTTTTGGATATCTATCAAGATTCATCATATCAGAAAGACTTTTTTGAAGAGAAAAAATTACATCTAACTTATCATCCATATTTTATTAAAAAAATTGTTATCTATAACTCTTCAAAAGGAAACCATCTTCTCATATTGGTTAATCCTTTTTGTAATGTCAGATTTTTTTAGTGATGTTAATGCATCAATTCCATATTTTTCTACTGCAAAAGATCCCATTACATTTCCATAGATTGTAGCCTTTTTAATCTCTGAAAAATTAGTTTTATTTTTTGCAGCCAAATAACCAATCATTGCTCCAGCAAATGAATCACCAGCTCCAGTTGGATCTATAATAGATTCCAAAGAAAAGCCTACAGATGGGAATATTATATCTTCATGGAATAAAAGAGAACCATGCTCTCCTTTTTTGATAACAACATAATTTGCACCCCAACCCATCATCTTTTTTGCACATTTAATGAGATTATCCTGTTTAGTAAGTAATTTTGCCTCTTCATCATTAATTACTACTGCATCAACAGATTTTATCATCTTGATTACAGCATCACGTTTAGTTGCAATCCAATATTCTATTGTGTCACACATTGAAAATTTTACATTATCAAATTCTTTAACAATTTTTGCATTTTGTTCTGGATCATTGTTTGCAAGATATACGAATTGAGATTTTTTATAAGCATCTGGAACTGTTGGTTTGAATTTTGCTAGAACATTTAGCTCCGTCTTTAACGTCTTTCTCACACTCATTCTCTTATCATAACTTCCATCATAACGGAATGTCTTTCCCTTTAGAACTGTGAGTCCTTTCAAGTCAAGATGTTTTTTTAGAATATTATGATATTTTTTTGGAAAATCATCTCCAATTACTGCTATCAATCCAGGCTTGGTGAAAAAGCTTGCAGATATGGCAGCAAATGTTGCTGCACCACCTAGAACTTCTTTTAGAGTTTTTTTTGGGGTTCGAATTGTATCTAGAGCAGTTGAACCAAAAACTGTTAGCATGTATTTTTTTGAAAAAATATGTATAAATCCGTTATTGAGAAAATTATTCCTTATAACTTGTGTAGAACTTTTGATTTATTTTTAAAGCTACTTTGAGCTATCAGAATAAATCAATATCTCAGTAGATCATCCATGGCAAAGATCCGAATTAAACAAGGCTCAAATGAGATCGAGATCGATTCTAGAGACTTTTATGTAGATAATGATTCTGCAACAGAAATCATTGAAACATTAAAGCAACTACTCCATGAAAAACCACAAACAAATGTTATGGATTCATTAGAAGATGCAGAATTTCATGAACCAGAATTTACATCTCCATCTTCCATTGAAGTAAATGACATCAAAAACAAATTAAGAGTTTTAGCAAAAAATTCATTCTTTGATCAACCAAAGACTGTTGGTGAAACTGTTGCACAAATGTCAGAATATGGATGGTCTGCAAGTCCATTTGATGTTTCTGTAGCATTAACAAAGATGGCCTTTAACAAAGAATTCTTAAAGAATACAACAGACGAAAGAAATTACTATCTCTCAAAAGAATCACTAATAACAAATTAGAATCGATTTATTCGAAAAATACATCTTTGACTCGAGAGACTAAATTATCTTTTTAATTTTATAATTACTCCAACAATCACTGAAGCAATAACACCAATTATTACAAAAATAATTATATTCTCTTGCAGATTATTCTGTAGCGGATTTTTCTCTTTGTAGTTCTCTAATTCAGTCACAAAGGAAAGTTCCTGTTCATCTTTTTCAGACATTCCAATATTTTTACTTAATTCTTCTGCTGCTTTCGTTCCTGGTAGTGGCAGTGCAAGTCCTTTCTTTTCGTCAAAAATTTCAGTTCTTACTTCCGATTCTTTCATTTTTTCTATTTTTTCTAATGTTTTTTCATGTCTATCAAAATCTGCACCCAAGATTGAAATCACACCTTCATCTGACGTTCTAAATGATAGAAAAACATGTGTTTCATCCTGTGAAAATTCAGTTTTTCTAATTTTATCTATTTGATCCAACACACCATCATTTTTTTCCGTAAAATATACTTCAAAGGGGTTTAAAATCAGTTTAAAAGGAATTTCCAAAACGAAGATTTGATTTTTTTGTTCAACATCAAAATTTAAAATTTTCTTTACTTCAGAAAAATCTACATTTGAGATCTTTCCATTTGAAAAAACACCTACACTAGTTTTTAAATCAGGAATATCTATGTAATAGAAACTATCATTTTCTAAAAATTCCAATGTTAAATTACATCCCATACAGTTAATCCCATTAACATTTCGCATGTCTATTGGTCTTGAGTTTACAAATAGAAAATCTACATCTTCTTCAACAAAAACCATAACATCGTGGGCATAATTCAAGTCTTTTTTCCAAATCTCGCCATCAAATTCTAAGAAGTTATCTAAAGTGTATTCTGCAATTAAATCATAACCACCAAGCTTTTGTTTCAAAATAATATAATTTGATTCTTCAAAAGTTTCACCTTCATATCCAAATCCAAGGTTATAACCATCTTCGTCTAATACAGATAAATTCGAATGTTCTCCTGGTAGTATTTTAATAACTTTTGAAGACCCTTCCTCCCATGCTCCAATTTCAATAATATGTTTAACAATAATTTCTGAATGCTTTCCAATTTCAAAAACAATCTTTTGTTGCTCAATTAATCTATCATCGAATTCATCTTGCGCAAATGCATGTGGGAAAATCGAGATTAATCCTATGGTTAAAAGAATGAAAAATATTTGTTTTTCCAAGATTTTACTCTGAAATTGAAATTTTGAGCATTTTTGCATCTTCTAATGGACAGTCATTTCCATCCCTTTGAAGGTTTACTATTTTATCTGCAACATCCATACCTTCAGTGACCTCACCAAAAACAGTGTATTCTCTATCAAGGAATGTACTATCTGATGTAACAATGAAAAACTGTGAACCTGCACTATCCGGGTCTTGAGCTCTTGCCATGGAAACAATTCCACGTAAGTGTGATCTAGAACTAAATTCTGCCTTGACATTAAATCCAGGTCCTCCCATTCCCCATTTACTCTTCATGTTAGGGTCTTTTGTATTTGGGTCCCCACCTTGAATCATGAAACCTGGAATTACTCTATGAAATAATGTACCATCATAAAAGCCATCATTCGCTAATTTTACAAAACTTCTTACAGTTTCTGGTGCTAACTCAGGTAACAAATTAAATGAAATTTTTCCATGATTTGTTTCGACGTTTACGCTAGTCATGTCGCAACGACATACGATTATCATAAGAGTCTTTTGATCGTTATTTAATCTGATCATGAAATACTTTTATCATTGTATATATTTTACAATTTTTCATTCGTTTAAACAACGAATTGCGTTTGAAAAATCTTTCATTTGAAATTTTATATAGATCAGAATTAGACGATCCTTGTGAATCGTACTAATCAAAGCACTGTAATCAAAGCAGCAATCAATTCTTTGCTTGACAAAGGGGTAACAGACAAACAGGACATCTATACCAAAGTTGTGGATGAATTGGGTGTCCCAAGACCAACTGTTAGAAGAGTTGCTCGCGATCTAAGAAACGAACTTTTAGAAAAAATACAAATTCTACAGTCTGATACTAAAACATCTACTGCTTCAGCAGAATCTACTGCGGAGCAATAATCCTTATTTTCTAATAGATTTTAATTCTAAATTCTACCATTAACGTTATATTTTGGGAATTTTCCCGTTCATCATTGGGACACGTAAAAAATCATCTTGCAACACTTGTTTCAGGAACATTTGCACTTGTTTTAACAGGTTTATGGTTTCCACTAGTTGATTATGCACCAACACTCAACTTTATCTTTATTATGGCAGTTCCAATAATGTGGTTTTTGGTGTTTATAATTTGGATTGCACAAAAAGCAGCAGATAACAATCATGGACACTCACATGATGAAAAAAAAAACAATGAGCTTACTGAACAAGAAATTACTACCTACAAACTTGGGTTAGAAAAGGATCTGTCTGATGTCAATGCTAAAGATACTGAAATTGTACATTTAAAACAAGAAATTGAGAATTTAAAAACTAAAGTTGAAATTGAAACTATTCGTGCTGAGATTTATAACCTAAAGATGTTAGCACAACAGAAATAATTATTCTTTACAGTGCTCACATTTGAATTCAAATTCATGATTATTTTTACATCCTGGACAACTAACTGCCCCACCAAAATGACATTTACATTCACAAGTTTCTTCTCTTTCCATAAAGATAATTTGTCAGTCATCTTAATATGTAACTTGGCATAATTTTTTTTAATGAAGACAAAAATTAGCCTTTTTGCCGGATTATTTTTACTAGTTGTAATTATTGGACTGTCTCCTTCATTTGCACATCCACATCATGAAACAGAAATTCTTTCAACAGTAAATGGAATTCAATTAACAAAAACTACACTTCCAATGTATATTTCCATTGATAATACTTTGCCATGGGGATTTATTGAGGGGACTATAGAAAACAACGCTGATGGATTTCCTGTGATTATACAAATATATCAGAATGATGAACCATTTCATTTTGCACAAACTAATGTAAATGAAGATGGAACTTATGAATACAAATTTCGAGCAAAAAACACAGACGGTGAAAATACAGTGAATATCTATGAAGGTTATTATGAAGTTAGAATCTTCAAATCAATTGAGATTACTGGCACAAATCTAATCTAATTATTTCTTTTTGCTAATTCTAATGTTTTATCTACCATTTTTTCTAACCTAGACTTTACTTCTTCATCTGCAATTTTTCCATCTACAAATTTTTCAGACTGTACATAAACAGCCGTAGGATTAGTTATTACTCTGAAATACGACATTAATTGAGTAAACAGAGTTTGTACATCTCCAAAACTAATCATTCCTCCTGAGACTATAGCGAGTCCTGCCGTTTTACCCTCAGTTTCCTTATAACTTACAAATTCAAATAAATTTTTCAAAGCAGCACTAAACATAGAATTGTAAACGGGAACTCCTACTAACCAAACATCAGATTCTGTTACATCTCTTGCAGCTTGTAAAATTTTTCCTTCGTAATTAAATTCACTAGGGTCTCCTCTATAACATTCAAAACCATCTTCAGCTAAATTGATAAATTTTACTTCAACATCTTTTTGTTTAACATATTCTAAGACATAACTCATCAAGATAGATGTCATACCACTTTTTCTTGGGCTTCCTGAAATAACAATAACTTTCATGTTTTAATTCAAAAAATGCATAATTTAAACAATGAAAACGGGTTCGGAGGGCTTCGATCCCTCGACCTGTAACTTAGGAGGCTACTGCGCTATCCATACTGCGCCACGAACCCAGCAAAAAAATAACTTGAAATAATTTAAGCGTAGTTAAGATTAGATTTTATCATCTCTTGAATAGCATTCCAAGATTTGTCTTCCTTTTCTTCCCATCTTTCAAAATAAACAACATCTTTCAGATCTAATCTTGGCAACCATCCTGAACGTTCTAGGTCAGGCTTTGATTCAAAATTTGTAACATGTCCTAAGCAAAGGAATGCTACAGGCGTTATATGTTCTGGAAGTTCTAATTGTTCTTTTAAAATTTGGTTGGAAACTATACTAACCCACCCAATACCAATATTCTCTGCTCTTGCAGAGAGCCATAAATTTTGAATCGCACAACAGACACTATAGATTCCTGCTTCTGGTATACTTGTTGTACCAATAATGAATGGTCCAAACTTTGTAGGATCATATGTCACACAAATATTGACATCGGATTCCATAATTCCTTCCAATTTTAGAGAAAGGTATTCAGATCTCTTTGGGTCTTCAATTAATTCTGATGCACGTTTATGTTCTATTTCAAACGATTCTTTGATCTTTTGTTTTGTTCCTTTGTCTCTAATCAAAATAAAATTCCATGGTTGAGAAAAACCAACAGATGGGGCATGGTGTGCCGCATTTAGAATTTTTGTTAATGTCTTTTCATTAATTTGCTCTGAAGTAAAATGTGATCTTACATCTCTTCTAGAGTAAATTGCTTTGTAAAATCCCGCCTTTTCACTATCAGTAAATTCATCATTCAATTTTAACACCAATTCTGATGTACACTTAAACGTTAATAATGTTCTTTCAAATTTTTTATTTCACGGGCCGG
>CEUZ01039878.1_pt1 | contig 15558 bp, 12 predicted proteins | sample 361511 | NCBI WGS metagenome assembly CEUZ01 (sample SAMEA2622822, study PRJEB7988) | marine metagenome | biome: marine biome (ENVO:00000447); feature: surface water layer (ENVO:00002042); material: "saline water (ENVO:00002010), including plankton (ENVO:xxxxxxxx)" | depth 5 m
GCACTGGGTAAAATTACTTTAAATTGTACCCCTTTGAATGTTGCAGTCTTCCCAGAGGCAACACTTTTTGAAAGAGAAGGAGATATTCCTACTCGTATAACTCTTACATCATTTGACGGTGTGTCTGTATTTTGTGGAATAGTATTATATCTATAATATGTTTCTACATAAGTTACCATATATACTTTTTTATGGTTAGTATTAGTATTGTCATTAAAAGTACATACATCACCTACTGCCGGTATATTAAAAGGCTCCTCAGTATCATCAGCAATATCTGCTCCTGCAGCGTTCTTTAATTTCCAATCTGTTGGTTGGGTTAAAAGAACAGAAGTTGAGCCAGCGGCTTGTGCTCCAACTGTAGCAAATGTATTCGTATTATAAGTAGCGTCTCCAGACTCATTTGTATCTGTATTAAATAAGGCGTTCTGAGAACTACTATACTGGGGCAATTCTACAAAGAAAGGAGTTAACGGGCCTCTTTGCTGGAGTAAAAAAGTATAAACAGGATTAAACTCTGCTCTAGTCATAGGATGATATCCTATGTCAATATTCCACTTTTGTCCTGCTGCTGCCCTAGAAATAACTCTTTGCGAATTGGTTCTAGACATCATTATTTTTTGATCAGAAGTTAGTTTTACACTTGCAAAACCAGGCCCGGCATCTCCGCTTGTATCCGCCGCGCCCCAGTAAGTTCTTTTATTCGAAGGATCTGGTAGTACTGTTGAAAAAGCCATATTAGTATCTCGATACAAAGCCTTGGTGAGGAGTTAAAACTTGATCGTCTATTTCTTCCATAAATTCTTCACCGTATGAATTAGCTGCAGTTCTTAGCATTGATATAATATGTCCTTGTTGTTGAAGCAACACTTCTTCTACTCCTGCTGCATCTACTGCACTGATATTAAAGGTAACGTTTGAAGTTCCTCCTGCCATTGCCGCAGTATCGTCTGCAGGTACAATAGTACCTGGACGATCTGGCATAAATAATTCTGGTCCCTGCTCTCCGACCACATAACCTGTGGTTCCGCCCATAGCCCTATGCTTTTTGCCGTAGAAAGCACCACGGAAGTTTTCTGCGCCTCCAACACCTTGGTCGCCTCGGAAGTACGCTAGCTCGCCTCGGGCTGACTTAGACTTTGCTAGATCTGATGAAGCCTTTCTGCTCCCTACGGACACACTTGAAGGAGTGCTCGCCCCCACACCAGATCCTCCTCCTCCTTGATAAGAAGTCCCTGCAATCATAGCTAAAGAGGCCGCACCCATGGCTGCAACCATTCCGGCCAGTATAGGACCAAATAAGGGTCCTAGTCCCATTGGTGCTGGAGCCATCGCGGATATCATTCCTACTGCAGTACTTATAACTACTTGAGCCATTTGCAGCTTTTTATTCATTTCAAAAGCTTTTCTTTTCTGTGCGTCTTTTTTCTTTTCTAAAGCCTGAATTTTTGCGACGCTTTCTTTCGATTTACCATCTCTTTTCTTCTCCGCCTCAATTTCTTTATCAATTCCTGCTACCTTGTTTGCAGAGGCTGCTGCATAAATATTGCCAAATTGTCCGATTGTTGCGCTTAAAGCGGTTAAAGCTGCTACAGACCTCTCAGCGGAAGCGGCAGGGCCCGAAGCACTGTTTATAGTTTCTGCCATTCTCATATAAGCTTGAGTCATTACAAAAGCGCCTTCTACAACGGAAGCAATTAGTGCTCCCTGAGGACCGAGTTTCGCAAGTTGATCTACTAAAGGTTGCGTTAATCCTTTAATTGCTTCAACTTTTTTAGATACTGCAACATCATCATCTTTAAGCCATTCTGCGCCCCCAGCTTCAGAAAAATTGCGAAATCTTTCTGATAAAGTGCCTCCACCGCCTCCAGACCTTAGTATTTCTTCGACTTTCTCTTTTTGCTTTTCATACGCACTATCAATACCATTTATTATGCCTTGAGCGACCGCATCTGCTGCCTGATCTTGCATTTTCTTCCAGACTTCTTTATTCGCCATAATAGCATCAATAACTTTTAGTCCGGGAACAGAAGCTTCGTCAAATGGTTTTATTTCATATGTAGGATCCTGCTTCTTCTTAATATTTTCTCTTTCTTCATGTAATCTTTTAAATTCTAGTTTCAAGAGGGACATTTTCAACCCTAGAATTTCCCATTCCATATCATTTTGAACTTTTTTCAAGGTGGCTTCGTCAAGAGCCACTTGTTTTTGCCGAGTTAATAAGTCTCCCTTGTCCTTAGCCTTAACTCTTTCAAGCTTACCATTTTCATATACTAATTTATAATATTCTTTTTCTTCTCCTACCATTGCTTGAAGAATTTGAAATTCTGATAGTTTTGATCTATAACCTTTAAGAACGTTTTGTCTATTTGCTCGCTCCATCTCTAAACGCGCGCTACTCTCTTCAAGATTTAGTATAGCTTGCTGAGCCTTTAACATGTCTCCTAACAGTTTGGTGGCTTGTTTCATTCCCTTCTGTTTTTGTTCAGCGATACGAAGGCTTTCTTTGCCTGCCATAATTTCTTTATCAGTTAAAGTCAGATTTTGTTCTAACAGTACATTAATTTGACTTTGTAACATTTTCTTTTCTGAAATTATATCTTTGTTATCCTTATCAGTTTTTAACGCAATATCAAGCATATCTATTCTTTGCTGCAAAGTATTCCTGTCTGCTTCATTTATTTCTCTGGTTTTTTCCCAGACTTTTGAGCTCTCTCCTGCAATTAATTTTCGAGACTGGTGCAGCTTAAGCTCTGCTTTCAGAGTTTTTAAGTTATTTTTATTTAGTCTTTCTTGTTTTTGCTGCTCTCTAAAAGCTGTTTGAAGATCAGGAATACCTTTCTTAATATTAGCAGCTAAAGCGTCGTAGCCTCCTTCCCCTAGTATTATTTCTCCATTTAGATCTCGTTGTATTCCTAGAAGCTTATCCATTGCAGGACTTGCATTTTCTGAAAAAGCAGTTACAAACTCTTCGGAAGTCTTACCTCCGAAGTTATCCATATACTTAACTAAATCGTCTAAGCCGGCCACCATTTCATCAGCACTAGTTTTGGTTTTAAAACTAGCAAAGAAAGCGTCCATTGGGTCTCCTAAAGCCTTGATGGAATCTGCAAACCCAGCAAATCGTTTATTTGTTTCATCACTCCACTTAAATAATTCTTCCATTGTGCCAGTAAGAGCAGAGGCTGCGACGTCCCCATTCATTAAAGCTGTGTGAACTTCGGGGCCTAATTCTTTAAATTTAGCAGTTAGATGCTCAGAGCCATCTAAAAGTTTTTTAACAAATTCCATTTGGCTTTCGGACGCTGTCGTTCTAGTTGTACCTGATTCTTTATCTGCTTCTGCCTGGGCTTTATTTAATCGTCTAAACTCATGCTGAGTAGTGCTCATTATATTATTTAAGGCTGTATATCTCGCAGACAAAGTAGTAATTTTATTAGAAGTTCCATCAAAAGCACTATCAACTTCTTGTAAATTTGTGGTAAGGTCATCCAAGGCCAAATTAGAGCGTTCTATAGCACTTTCTAATGCAAGCTCTTTTTTGCCTTTAGACCTCTCCATAAACGAATCCCAGAGCATTTTAACAGCATAGAAGGCCGCAATAAGTAGTCCAATAACATTTAAAGAAACCATTATCGCAGTACCCAACGCTGCGAAAGCCGTAGTTAATATTGCAATTCCACCTCTTAAAGCCACCATTGTTCCTGCTAATAAGCCCATTCCTTTGGAAGCTGCCATTGTTGCTCCCGCTATTCCCCAAATCTCTGTCTTAAGAACTCTCATACCTGCAATAAGGCCTTGTGTTTGAAGAGTGGTAACAGAATTAGTAGCAGAATTTTTAATATTAGCAATATCTAATGCTAATTTTGCTTTAACTAGAGAGTAATGTTCTATTTTGGCTTGTCTTAAAGCAATAACAGATGCGCGAGTTTTTGCATCATATTGCCCTAGACTCTTCATATTTTTATCTAGAGCTGTTTGATACCCGATTACAGACCGTTTTGCTCCAGCTATTCCAGAAGCCCATTTATCTGTTTCTATTTTTCCTTTAGCAAGATCATTTTTTAATTCTTGCATTTTCTTAGAGCCTTTTCCTTGGGCTCCAATAAGCATAGCTTGTTTTACTGCTGCATCTGCATTAGCAGCAGATAATTGTCCTAGCTTCCCGACTAGTACGCCTACTGCAGGAGCTGTCATTTTACCCACAGTTGAAGCAAAAATCAACATAGCACTAACTAATAGCGTGCCGCTTCCTCCTAGTAGTGTGACTACGGGTTTTAAGCCTTCATTGACAAGATTGATTAATTTAGTGGTTAAATCAGAGAAGGTTGCAGCTAAAACTGCATACGGGTTTACCTCTACATCTGCCATTGCAGCAAATTTACGTTCACCCTCTTCTAGAACAGCGTTCATAAAAGCTTGACGTTTTTCAAAGTTTGTTAAATCGTCTGCAGATTTATTTACCGAATCAGCGTATCTACCCGTGGCTTCATCAAGACGAACCATAATACCAATTTCATCAAGTAGTTCTGGTTCCATTTTAACAGCACCTCGAGTGATTCTCTGCATGGAATCATTTAAATCTCGACCAAGTGCTTGGCTGGCTATTCTTGCAACATTACCTAAGCGTTCTATTGTGTCGGCTCCGAAACCGGCACTAGTAACTTGTGCCGTAGTTCTCATTGCCTCTTCCATGCTTATTGCATGGCCTGTTGTTTCTATAAGACCCCTAGATAGATGATTCATAGCGATACCTGAGGCTTGCCCCATTGCTATCATACCATCTTTTAGTTTTTCTACTTGGGCCGCTCTTGAAAGTGCTCCGAATGCAGCAGTAAGAGCAAAGATATTAGCGGCTAACGTTGCATAAGCCGCAACCAACCCTGAGCTTCCGCCCATGGTTTGATTCATTTTTGAAAAACTTTTTGCGCTAGAGAGACCTGCTTGGCCTACTCCTTTTTCTGCTTTATGAAACCTACTACGACTTTTTGTGGCTCGATCAGTGGATCGACTAAGATCATCGGTTGACTTAGACGCTTTATCTGCTTCTTTAGCAATAACTTTTAAGTTACCGTCTTTTTCGACTTTAACTTTAAATGTAATACTATTTGCCACTAGACTTTCTCTTCATCTTATCATATTCTCGCTTTAATTGTTCTTGCGATTTTTTGATAGCTCTGGCGTCTAACCATTCTATAATTTCTAGAAGAAAATCTTTGTCTTCCTCCTCTATTCCATAAACATTCATATATAGTTTGAGATTTGTATAATCTTTTCCTATATAACCTATTTCGGGGTATACTCTATCTCCTAGTCGGTTAAAAAGCTGTAACGCATTTTCAACAATTTCTGGAAAATCTTCCATCGAAGGAGGAATTCTGTCTTCCTCGATCTCTAGTCCCATTTGTTCTTGCATCTCGAAGTACCGCTCTGCGGTCATTCCAGTATCAAGATTTTTGAACAGTTCCTCCAGTCTTTCTAGGCACTTCTCCCTTTGGCTCACTACGAAAGTTATCGAGATCAAAGACTACCTCGTTGAGCCAAGTATCGAATTCTGCTGACTGACTTACGAGTACTTCGGCATTTTCCTCCGAATACTCAACTTCTTTAGTAGGATCTTGATCGTCTATATCAACTAGGATTAAAGTTTCCAAATGCGCCAAAGTTAAACCTTTCCAATTTTGCACAGTTTTACGTGTGAACTCGGTAACAAATTTATCTTCGTCAAGTACTTCTTCTGCTTGTCTTGTTTTCCTGTTAAACTTTGTTGTAGTACACTTTTTACGTATACCTGTTAATTCTTTTCGTGAGAGGTTTGCTATCTCTACTGAGAACCCGTCGAGTCCGCCAAATTCTATCCATTTGGCTTTACTGTCGACTACTAATTTTTTTAATTCCATAAAATCACATACTCCTATGTTGTGGTATAAGTTATAACGCTAGATAGCGCTGTGGGTCTTTGAGTCATTCGCCAGTTATATTCCTCCCCAAATATACCGCCGGCCGACATCCTGTTTGTAAATGAACAATTACTAATATTAAAATCTACTCCATAAAAGGTGCCCTTGGTTCCTGCTTTTAACCTAAAACTAGTATCTGAATCCCAAGTTAATACACTAGTACTTCTTTCATTTAGGTACTTTTGAATACTTCCTCCAAGCACCTGTTTCCCTTGTGTAAAAGCACTGGGATACATTGTTGTGGCTACATTAGTTACTGCTGCCGCACCTTGTAAAGTATCATATCTATTCCATTGTATATCATTCTGTAATTCTACATTTACTCCAATTACAGAACTGGAAACATCATCAGACCCCAGCGTTAGAGTGGCGAGAGTGGGTACGATATAAGTCGAAGTAGTTGCCGCTGGTTCACTACCTGGAATCGTCCCACTAAATTTTGACAGTTTTGCAGCTTCTCCACTTATGCCTAATCTCAGGGGTCTAGATTTATTAATCTCGAAATTCCCATCTTGAATAACACAGTTTTCCAGCTTCCAAACTTGATCCGGAACAGGGTCAGGCAAAGAACCTAACGGAGGGCTTCCCGGATTTGAAATGTACATATCAAATGTTGCAGAATCAAGAAGACGATCAAATAATATTTTATGCTTATCTTCTTGTACTAAATAAAAACTTAAGCTAAACTCTGCAGGGTTTGCTCTATTTATTACAGAGCCTTCAAAACTTGATTGGTTATGTAATGTTTTTACTTCATAACTCTTTTCTTGAAAAGTTTGTCCAAACTCAATTTCAGTTACATCTATTTTATAGCGAGTCGGAGTAGTTCCATAGACGACTCGTACTTCGACTTCTTTCTTAAAACTTAGGTTTGGCATTTCGTCTCTTCAATATAAGAAGGGGGCCAAAAAGACCCCCTAATCTTTACCCTATATTATATTTCAAAACACCACAAATGTCAAGAATTATTTTTTAGGGGTTATTATACTCCGATATATTTAAGCGTTACTTCGTCACCTTCACTAACACCTGTACCCAGACCGTGGAAGTTGGTTTCCAAAGAAATCACATCCTCGATAGAGTGGCTAGGTATTTCCAAGTGTGCGGTTGGCATATCGATCTCAAAACGAGGCTTCGTAGTGTCCGTTCCACCCACTTGAAGTTTGATGGCAAACTTGTTAATAACCGTATTAGTATCAGATACAAGATCAGCAAACAAGTCCCGGCTTCTGTTAGTGGCTGCGTCAGAGCTAGCTAAGTAGCACGTGAGGCTTCCAGTAACTGATCGTGTTCCTGTAATGTGCTCGATTGGCTGGTTAACCTTACCGAGTTCTTCTGGTGTCAAATAGCTAATATTATTACTAATGGTTACGTTTCCGCCTGTGATTGCCACAGAGTAGGACGCTTCATAGCTATCTGAGTTTCCTGCTGCATTCGTAAATGTAGTAGTTCCCACAAAACCTGTTCCTGCAGCTTTGTCTCCTTCAGGAGCTAACGTTAAGTTAGTTAGTCGGTTACGAATAAAGTTAGAAGTACTTGTACTTGCTTCATCAATAGCCGCCCACCAAGTAGCTTCTGCGTTAGTTGCACTGGTTGACATATAGAATCGGTCACTATCATTAGTATCGATCCATATTGCTCCTGCAGCGGCTGGGTTTGGATAGGAATCTTGAGCAGTATACTGTCCAGCACCTAACCCCGTTGGAACTTCTTTAATTTGTCCCGCCATTCCTGACCAGTTAATTGTTGCAATACCATCAATATCAAAATCAATGGATGCTTCATTAACAACAGCATTCTCTAGCTTATAGATCAATCGACCAGCACTTCTGTCACTAAATACATAGTAAAGGTCGAAAGTAGCAAGAGAAGCACGGCTAGAGTCATAGAAATTAATATCCATATCTGTAGCATCAGAAGTAAAAGATTCAGAAGTTACATCAATAGATAAGTTGTCATCGCCGGCTGCTCCGCCAATAAGCTCACTATCTATAATGATTTTATTTGCACTATCGAATTTTGTACCTCTTTCTGTGACTGATACACTTGCAGTTCCGCTTCCGTTTATTACAACTTGTATAACTGCATTTGTTCCTGCCTGTGTTGAGCCCCCAGATACAGTAGCACCTGTACTTGTTCCAGAAGCCGCAGTAGGTATAGCAATATTATAGGTTCCTGCTGTTCTATCGGCATCTGTTACGGCATTTCCACTACCTTGAGTACTGGATAAGGCTATGCTACTTATCGCACCGCCTGCTGCGCTGTGCTGGAATTTACCCGTAGTTGCTGTATAAGTATTTTGTCCTGCCATTGCAACCCAAAGAGCTTCTTCTACTGCGTGATGATGCGTTGCAGTACTGTCTGCTATTCCTTTAATGGAGCCGGTTCCTGTCAGCGCGCTTCCAGAATTTCCTGCTGATTTAAAAGGACGAACATAGGTACTAAAAGACCATTCGGCAGCAGATAGAGAGTCAGTAAACATTTTACGACCTCTACGTGATCTACCCGAGGCATCTTCCATTTCATTCAATGTTATTTCTGATGCATTCGTTGCTTGAGAAAAACTAAATCCATCAAGCACGGGAATAGACCAGAGACGCCCATCCTTTGCCATGTAAAGACGTGAGTCTCTACTAAAATGTAAATATTCGGCCATAGTTATCTCCCACTATGAACTTGAAAAGCCTGATCGTGAATGTTTATTCGTGTCAGAATTTTCTTAGTAACGAACCTCTATTAGCATTTCGCCTACTCCTAGGGGTTCAAGTACACCTTCGTCAGTATCAATACTGATGACGGTAATCTGTTGAGTATGAAAAACATTATTTAGTTTATCCGTATACTCTAATCTTGAATTATCTTCAATAACTGTTTCAACATCTTCCATTAGTTCATTTAATGCTTCTTGAGCATCTTCTTCCTGAACATAACATCGAATTGTTATTGAAAGAAATCTGTCCCGTACTCCTGCGGTTCTGTATTCGCGTGTTTCACTTCCTGCATTTAGATGGAGTGCGGGGAACTCATCTACTTCGTCCCAGAATTTTAGAGTTGGATGTACATTTTCTCCAACATCTGTTAAGAACGCTCCTTGACCATTTATTGTTTTTAATTTAGTAACAAGACCGTCAACAATCCGTTTCCTTCTTGAGGCATATACTCTTGAGGTCATTATAATCTCCTAGTATAAAGTCTTCCTAAACCAAAACCTATTACTATTTCTCGTATTGATTGATCGATTAAAGGTCTGGGGTCTCGATCAGCATCTGCAAATCTGCTTCCGCTTGTGCTTTCATAATGCCCATATCGATCTTTCATATAAGTATAACCAATACTAGGAAACCCTTGTGCTGTTCTACTTACGTCTAGAGCCCGTACACTTTGTGCAAATCTTCCTGTTCTGTTTTCTAATCGGGGGCTTCCCATATTTGCTGCTACTTGTTTTGGTAGCTGATTATTAAGTATACCTAATATTTGGGCTAATTCTATCTTGGGCTTAGGAGTTCTTTTACCTGTTCTTCGAGGGGCTCCTGCAGCTCCTACCGCTTTTAGTTGTAAAGATTTTGCAATAGTATTTTTTTGTTTTGGGGCTTTTTTTGTTGTATCGTCTTTTTTAAGAGTATACTTTATATTTTCATGTTTAACTTTAACGCCCTTTTTTTGTTTAAACTTTTTTACTACTGATTCTATTGTTTGTTTTCTAACTATTCCTGTGAACGAATCCGAACCAGGCATGTCTAAAATTTTTCCTTCGTTATCTTCTAAAAATTTTCTAGACTCTTTTACTAAATCTGTTAGAAGAGTTTTAGCGGAACGTACCGCACCACCTTCTTCAATATTTGCGTGTTTAGAACCGATAAATACACTCATTGTATCGGTTTTTGTATTTCGTATTAGTCTTAAATCAATACCTCTAGAAGAAAGCCATTTCTTAACTTCAGAGACGTCTATATCGTTTAGTTCTCCAGCCGCATTATAAATGCCATCACGTATCTGAGATTCTGCAATACCTTGGTGTTGCGCGTGTTCTAAGTTGTAATAGTTTTTTGCCTTACTTCCGTAAGATTGCCCTATTATTTCTTCAGATTTCTGTGCAATTATTTTTGCAAAAGCATCCAGCTGATTCCCATAAGTTCTAAAAACCTGGGCATAAATCCCTCTAGCTCTTCCATTCTCCTGTTTTGTAGCCATAAAAATGCCTACAAATCTCTGGTCAGTATCCTTTATTACTTTACCAACTATTATATTTTCACCTTCGAACCTATCTCTGGCTCTTTGCTTTATAAGGTTGAAAACATCAGTAATATCGGGCTTTATAGCAGCTAAAAGTTCTGCGATTTGCTTACGATCTACATTGGACTTCTTTAAAGTATCAACGATTCCTCTAGCTAAAGCTTTTTTTGTAACAGTAAATACATGGGTGACTTTATTCGCTTGATACCTTCTGTATGCTGCAACAGATACTTGAAGATATTCATCGAGTTCACTAAGAAATCTTTCTTGAGATGCCTTACTCATTAAAAATTCTTATACAAGTCTAGGACTCGTTTTATGTGGTCTGGAAAAGCAACATTGTCTCGTTGTGAAGAACTGGCAGCATTTTGTATGCTTGCTCCTTGTATTGTTCTTCGCTCTTTATGTTCGTCTTTCAAGTAGTAAGTGATTAAATCAATTACTGCCAGTTTTAAATCGTCTGGCACAGCACTATAGCCTGCTTTGTATACTATTCTAACTGCGTCTACTCCTCGAGCCCAGTTTTGATAGCTGCCGGAATTAGTGCGTAAAATACTGTCTGTTTTAGTATCTAAAGCGTATTCATACGCTCCTGTTGTCAGTGTAGAATATGAACCACTATAAGATTGTCGTTCTTCTACACTAACAATGGTATTAACAGGGCTTTCAGTAAGTTGTACAATATAGGTGCCCCAATCAATATTAAAAGTTTCTGTTTTATTACTTGAATAAAAATCTACAAAACTATTGCCACAATAAGTCTTTACTAATTGGCTTACAGAAGGTATTAAAGCATTAATTCTCAAATCCTCTTTTGGAGTACTTAAGCCTTCTGCTTCTTTATAACTAGCTAATGTTATTAAATCTGCCATAAGTCAATTAGTAAAAACTTAGGGGAGGAGAACCTCCCCCAGTTTCCATGATTACTAAAAGTAATCAAAATGCTATTAAGCGTTAGCTGCGAGGGTTAAGGTATGAGCACCTGAAGTACCTTCAAGTGACTTAAATCCTAATGCCTGGCTAGCAACCAGAACATTTCGCTGCTTACCAACTTCGTAGTCAGTTTCGATGCTAACTCCCTTGAGCCTTCCAACAACATAGCGGCTAGTATTGATAATACAAGCAACCGTGCCTTGGTTAGCAGGAGCAAGCTCTGCTGAAACGATAAGAGGAGAACCAAATATAGTACCCATCTGACCGTTAATGTTGGTAGCCATATCAGAACCAGCCTTATCTACAGTCACAAACTTTCCGTCCGATTGTGCAAGTAGATCGTAGTAGGCATCGATAGTAACAACATAGACAATATCAGCAGGGTTAACTGCATACTTGCCCATAGCTGCACGACCAACTTCAAGCATAGTGTCTGCGAATGCAGGTGCACCATCAAGCTGGGCTGTACAAGCTGCTGTACTTGCTTGGAGACCAGCGCCTTTGTCAGCCCCAGTTCCGCCTGCAATACCCTTAGTAATGCTAGGTGAAGGAGTACCGTATAGGATTGCCTTATCAATTGCTACCGCATGAGCGCGTGCAAGAGCTGTGGTAATCATTGGCAGGAATGAAACTAAAGAAGTCTCATCTATATTGTTATCAATATAGGTACCTGCTGCCAAACGCTCGGTTTGTAGAACATTAGTAGTAACGTCCCAGTCTCCATTGGTTCCGCCATTATCAAGACGATGATCAGCAGTATCAATATCAAATGGTCCAGTCCATGTTGCCCCAGCTGCATCTGCCGCGAAAGGTAATACAGTTGCTCCGGAACTTACAGCGATTTCACGGAATAAGGGAAGAAGTTTAGTTTCAAGTGCAACTTCTGCCTCAAACTGCTGGCTTACAGTAACGTCAACGTTACCAGAGGAAGTTCTTGTACCAAAATCTACACCTGCCTTCTCAAAGACTTCCTTACCGTAGTCGGTATCCCAGCCTTTCTTGGTAATTGCACCAAGGATTTTGGCGTGCAAAGCATCTTTAGCAAAGTCTTCTTTGCTCTGAGAACCAAACTCAAACTTACGGCTACGCATAGCTTCGAGTTCGTCGGCCTTCTCTTTAACGTCGGCTTCATACTTCTTAACAAGCTCATCGATTTCTTCAGCTTTTGCAGCTTCGAATTCTTTTTGCATGTCTTGTACAAGACGGTCAGCTCCTGACTCTACGCCAGTTTTGATAGCCGTCTTGACTTCTTCGTCCTGCTGAGCCTTAGCTTCTGCTTCCGCAGCAGCTTTTTCAGCAGCTTCTTTTTGTACAGCCTCATCGGCTGCTTTTTGCTCGGCTTGCTTCATTGCAATTTTAGCAGCAGTTTCCTCAGCTACTTTTTTAGCAAAAGCTTCCAAGTCAACGGGTTGTTGTGTCTCTTCAGACATCGTTATCTCCTTTTGGACTTGCGCCCCGTCACTATTAGTGAAAGTTTTTTTGAAATCTTCGTACTCCTCCATGGAGTCGAAGGACTTCGCCAGTGAAAAAGTAGCTGTTTGGTTACAAGGTACAGATACCACCGATACCTCAAACAACTCAGCGTCCTTTATTCTTAATCCGTCGGTTTCCTCTATATAATCAGCATCCTTGACTCGGAAACCAACAGAAAAGGCTCCAAGGACACCGTCTTTAACTAGTTCGGCTACATCTTTAGCCGCCTTACTAATTTTTGCCGTTAACTCAAGACCTCCATCAGTAGCTTTTACTTTAGTAGCTCTACCAATCGGTCTATTGTAATCATGATTGAAAAGAATTATAGGGTTCTTCTCGAAGTTATTTAACCCACCTTTAGTCCACGCATCCGCTGAAATAGAATCGCCCGCGCGATCAAAATCAGTTGTACTGGCCATACCTCGAATTTTTATACTTCCATCCTCATCGGTATGGGACTTAAAAGTAGAGGTTAAATTAAATACTTTTTCCATTCTCTCCTCCCGAGCCCTCCTTTTTAGGTTTAGGGGCCGCTTTGGCTTTTGGTTTCAGATTCATGGTTTCTGTATATACAGACTTCATAGACTTCATGATGTCTTCCCATTTTCCAAACCAAACCTCATCATCAAGATAAGATTCGTCCATCCATTTGGTTTTTAACGCATCTTCCTTGCTTATAAGATACCCTTGCTTAACAGAAGTCTCTGCAAAGTATTTCAAGGCTAACATCCTATGTTTTTCATGTAGCTTTTTCTTTTTTTCTGTCATTCCTCTGACTCCTCAACAGGTCTTCCGCCTTCATCCGGGTTAGCCGCACTTCCAGCAATATTTGCAGGGACTCTTACATCATCCTGCCCGTCTAACATCTCGAAGCCTAATTGCTCTCTGGCTTCATTTACACTTATAACCCCACCATTTACTAATGAGGTATAGTATTGAGATTGGTCGCGTAGTTCGGGCTGTAAAGCCGGAATATTAGTAATATCTTCCTTTACACTAAAACCAAAAAATCTTTCTAGTCCAAAGTTAACTTTTCTTACTATAGGTAATATTGTCTCTAAGTAGTACATCCTCATGTTTGGACGTATGTTTGCATTATTACCCGAATCTAGTAAAATTGGAGGTACTCCTAATGCCTTCAATATAATCTTTTCGTTTTCAGCTATAGAAGTCTGGAAGTCTAGATCTCTGAAGTTAACATTTGAAATAGCATCTATTTCTATACCACCATCCAGAATTAAAGGACGTCTACCTCCTGCTGTAGGTTGATATCTCACTTGCCAGGATTGAAGCATTCTTTCTTTGATCTTCTCGGACAAAGTATTAGGGCTTTTTAAAACGAGTCCTGGCACAGCCCCGTTTTTAAAGAAATTATCTTGAAACTGCCGCATATTTGCCATTAGAGACATAGTACGAACAGCAGGTTTTAATCTTGAAACTCCTCTGTATATATCATGAAAAGAATTTTCTTTTATATGTATAATTTCATCAGGAGAATAGTCTACTTCGGCGTAGGTATACTTCTCTATAAATGTTTTTGCGTCTGCATGAATTGTAACATCGGAGGCAGGGATATGGTAAAGATGGGCACCATCATAATAAATAAAAATATTTCCATCAAGTAAATAATCAGTAATTAAATTACGCTTAAAGGAACTGATGTCTTGGAATAAGTTTGGTTCCTCATTAATAAGTTTTTGAACTTTTGAACGTTTTATTCCTTTTACAATTCCAGACATTCCAATAGGCTGTATAACTGCAGGTATTTCTGCACAATCATCAACAACCATATTTACTGCACGGTTAACAATTTCTAGAGTTTCATAGTACTTTTCATAGCTCTGAGTATGCTCACGAGAAGATTGTGACTCTGTACCAAAATACTGTTGAACAGGATTTAGTTTTTCATAAATATCCTCTTCTTTTCGGCCTAAGAACCTGTCATACCATGCCATGTTTTTCTCTTTGTATCTCTACCCAGCGTTTTTGTTTATGTACTGTTCCTAAACCAGGGTCTCTACCGTATACTTTATGAAGTTGTCGGTGATGATTATGACATAGAGTAACAGTGTGTACATATAGCTCGTCGTGATGTTCCTCTATAAAGTCTTCTCGGATTGCGAGAATATACTTTGGATCTAGTTTGTTTTCTCGAAGCCACTTATGTACTAAAGGGGCTAAGGTGTAATAGTGGTGAAAATCAAGTTGTGTGTTTGCCCCGCAAATATAGCATTCTGATCCTTTCTCGTACTTATTCTTCGCTTTGTCTCGGATATATTTTACTATATCACGTTTCAGTTCAGCCATCGGGTTTTTGATTTTCTAATTTTCAGTAAGAGAATTATATCTAGTTTGAGGTACTATGTCAATAACTATTTTTGACCAGGTGTCCTAAAAACTTGTTGCTGACGTCTCAAATGAATATAATGCATACCGTAACGCGTCGGCCATGTGAGATGCGTAATTGTGTTTCGGTTTCTCTTTCATTAGGTTAGGATTGGGGTCCCATTGGTATTGGTCCAACGCAGACAATGTTTCTTTACATCGCTGATCAACAAGTAATTTATCATTGTCCACTATTCCTGCTACCTGTGCAATTCCATCTAAAACTGATTTCTTTGCGTTAATAGTTGATATGTCATAGTTCTGAGCAAAATCGAAACGGGTCTGCTGTGCAGCGGAATCAATATAAATATAGTCTATATTCCATTTGTCAATCATGCCTTGTATTTCCTTGGCATGCTTCTCAGTAGTTTGCTCCGCATCAAGGTACTCATCCACTAAGTAAAACTGCTGTTCGTCCCAGTCGTAGGCGATTACACAAAAAGCCGTCGGATCTCTGTAACCCACATCGAGTCCGGCAAATACGTCCATTTTTGATACATCGATTTCTTCAAAGTTTCCGATACAGCCTTCGTGGTTGAAAGTCCAGATTTGACCTTCGTAAGTATTAAAGTCC
>CEUZ01278873.1_pt1 | contig 15555 bp, 14 predicted proteins | sample 361511 | NCBI WGS metagenome assembly CEUZ01 (sample SAMEA2622822, study PRJEB7988) | marine metagenome | biome: marine biome (ENVO:00000447); feature: surface water layer (ENVO:00002042); material: "saline water (ENVO:00002010), including plankton (ENVO:xxxxxxxx)" | depth 5 m
TAATAAAGATATCGGTATTAAGACTGAAAAATTAAAAGCATTAGCAGATCTAGTTAGAGATCTTTCTGGTGTTGCGGTTCCATCAAATAGACCAATCGTTGGAGATGACCTCTTCAATGTTGAATCAGGTATTATTGCAAACTGGTTGCTTAATTGTGGATACGAGCATCAAACAGAGCTTTTTCCATTCCGACCGAGTATGGTTGGGCAAGCTGAGCCAGAGATTGTAATTGGTAAAGGTTCTGGGATTGATTCAATTAAAGATCGCTTGAATAGGTTCCAAATAAGCGCAGATGACAAACAAGCGATGGATATACTAATGGCCATTAAAGATTGGGGCCTAATTCATAAAAGGCTTATGACAGATGATGAATTTAGGGTAATTGCTGAAAATACATTATCTTAATTTTAAACGAAAGGATTGAGATGAAAATAGATTATTATGCCCGTGGTGGATATAATGTTAGTTATGAGGCAAGGGTATCACCATCAGATCTGAGGAAACAAAGGATTGAAAAAGCAAAATCTCAGCTTAAAAAGGCAGGGCTAGATGCAATTCTGGTCTGGAAAGATGAAAATCAAAGATATTTGACAGATCTCAGACCTCAGATTATTCATGGAAAGTCAACTTGCTTAAATGGTGCTTTATTAATTGAAAACGAAGATCCAATATTATTTTGCTCAGGAGGAGAGAGAGATAGGGTTGATAGAACCATGCCTTGGATTAAAGAAGTGTATACAATCCCAATAATAGAAGAAAAGGCTCTAATAAATGGTTTGGTCAAAGATATTCTCGGCCCTGTTTTAAAGAAGTATAAAATAGATAAAGGAAAACTTGGTCTTGATGAATCAAATATTATCTTCCACCAAGCTCTACAGGATTCATTTCCTAATTTATCAATTCAAGATGGCGATACTCCCATGCAAAAAGCAAGGATGATAAAACTACCTGGAGAAATCGCTTTACTTGAAGAAGCGACGGCAATTGCAGACGCAGTATGTGCCACTGCCATTAATTCAGTACAAGAAGGAGTAAGAGAATGTGATGTAGCTGCAAATGCTATGCACACACTCTACACATTAGGTGGAGAATATTCTCACGTTACCACTCCATTCGTTGCATCAGGTGAACATATGGCCCCCCCAAATCGTATTTGTTCTGATAAAATTATCAGAGATGGTGATCTTGTTTTTATAGATATTGGGGCAGCATGGAATGGCTATTTTGGAGATATGGCTCGAACTGTATATTGTGGAACTCAAGCGTCTTTTCCATCTAAAGAACAAATAAATGTATATAGTGCTGTATACCATGGATTGAAAGCTGGTATTAATGAAATGAGACCAGGAAGAACAAATAAAGATGCTGCGAATGCACTGATAAAGGAAGCGTCTAAATATGGACTTGGAGGTAGTTTCTTATCTCTATTTATTGGACATGGAGTTGGTATTGGTGCTAACGAACCGCCGTATATAGGTGAAACGCTGCCTGGAGCACCGGAGTATGAATTTGAACCAGGTATGGTTTTCGCCGTTGAGCCTTTAATTTGGATTGACGGAGTACGTGGAGGTGCAGGCGTCAGATTAGAGGAGCAGGTTCTAGTTACAGAAGGCGATCCTCATATCATGTCAAGGACACCTTTCGATGAAAGATTAATAGAGACAAAATAATAAAATTTAAGGAAAGAAAAATGCCAAAAACAAGGATTTATATCACACAACCAATAGCTCAAAGTGCAATAGATAGACTTAAGGCGCGGGGTGATGTTGAATTAAAAATTAACCCAGATGCTACTAAGATCCTACCTTACGAAACACTGATGGAAGAAGTAAAAAATTGTGATATTTTATACTGTCTACTGCACGATGTTGTTGACAAAGCAATAATGCAATCAAATCCAAATTTAAAAGCTGTAGCATCGCAGTCAATAACCCCAGATAGAATAGATGTAAAGGGTGCAACAGAAATTGGTATGCCTGTTACTGTTATTCCTGCAGTTGTAACGGATGCAACGGCAGACATAGCTTTTGGGTTATTATTATGTGTTGCCAGGCGAATAGTTGAAGCTGATAAATTTGTGAGAGCTGGAGGATATCCTGGTGCTCAATCAGCATTATTTCTTGGAGGTGACGTTTCTGGGAAAACGCTTGGTCTTGTTGGTGGAAGAGGCAGGATTGGAAAAGCAACAGGAGTTCGTGGCAAAGGCTTTGGTATGAAAGTATTATACTGGGGTCCAAATAAAATGACACCTGAGGATGAAAAGGAGTACGGTTTTGAATACGTTGAATTTGATGAGATATTCGAGCAATCTGACTTTGTTTCTGTTCATGCCGCAGAAAGGCCAGAGACCAAACATTTAATCTCAGATAGAGAATTTAAGCTCATGAAAAAGTCTGCTTACATAGTAAATTCAGCTCGTGGTCCAATAATTGATGAGAAAGCAATGGTTAGAGCGCTTCAAAATAAAGAAATTGCTGGAGCAGGACTTGATGTTTACGAAAACGAACCAATAATTGAAAAAGAGTTATTTGAAATGGATAATGTTGTCCTAGCACCTCACTTAGGTTCAGCAGGTAAAGATGTGAGAGAGGGAATGGCTCATAGAGTTGTTGATAATATTGAAGCACTTATTGACGGTAAAACACCTCCGAATTGCGCTAACCCTGAAACTCTAAAATAGAAAGGTAGTATTATGAAAAATGGCCCCTTAGTTGTTGTAACGGACAGCCCCTTCCCTTCACTTGACCCAGCAAAAAAGGCTCTTGAAGTTGCAAATGCAGAAGTTATCCAAGCTGAAAGTAATTCAGAAGAGGACATTATAAAGGCAGCCGAAAACGCAGATGCTATTTTAGTTACTTATGCAAAACTTAATGAAAAAATATTAAGAAGCCTTAAAAAATGCAAAGCCATTGGCCGCTTTGGTATTGGGGTTGATAATATTGACCTAAAAGTAGCTGGTGAATTAAATATATCTGTAAATTACGTTCCTGATTATTGTTTAGATGAAGTATCTGATCAAGCTATGGCTATGATTATTTCTATGGCAAGGAAAATACCACAATCTAACAAACTAGTCCAAGCGGGAAGATGGGAGATGCCAGCTGTAGTTCCGATTTATAGATTAAGAGGTAAGGTTGTGGGCCTTATTGGATTTGGTAATATCCCAAGATTAATGGCTCCAAAAGCACAGGCCTTTGGTTTTGAAGTTATTGCTTGTGATCCCTATGCTCCAAGAGAAATATTCGATCAGTATGGTGTAAAAAGTGTGTCTATGGATGAATTATATGAGCAATCAGATTTTATTTCAGTTCATGCGCCATTATTACCAGAGACAAAAGGATTAGTTAACATGGAAGCTTTCAAAAAAATGAAAAGTACTGCTGTTATTGTTAATACTGCAAGAGGTCCTTTAATTAATGAGTCAGATCTGATTCAAGCTTTGGATGCACAAGAAATCGGTGGAGCAGGACTTGATGTTGTTGAAACTGAGCCTTTGCCATCAGACTCACCTTTAATTGGAAGGGATAATGTAATCTTGGCGCCTCATACTGCATTTTATTCTGTAGAAGCTCTCGAAGAACTACAAACAAAAGCTGCCTCTGATGTTGCACGTGTTCTAATTGGCGAAGATCCGATATATCCAATAAAGGCATAGGTCATTAGACTCTATATTGGCTTGCCTCTTGACATAATGAGTGGCTTTCTATCGTTATACTGATATTTAACAACTTTACCAATCAATACCTGATGATCGCCGCCGGGATACACTGAATGAATAATGCATTCAAAATTTGCAACACATTCCTTGATATATGGCAAACCCTGATCATTCATATCCCAGTTGACATTAATAAATTTGTCATTTGATGGAGTAGAGAATATTTTTACTAAATTGCCTTGATCCGATGAAAGGACGTTAACTATAAATTGTTTTTTATATTTGAAAGCTTCATAGCTTGGGGCATTCTTGGAAATACTCCAAATTATTAATGGTGGTTCTAATGATAGAGATGTAAAAGAATTTATTGTTAACCCTACAGGTTTATTATCTTGATCAGATGTTGTGATAATAGTTACGCCAGTTGCAAAACAACCAAGTGCGTTTCTTAAATCCTTCTGATCAATCATCTAACATTCCTAAGTTATATCTTGGCCGTATAATTATTAAAAAATCTTATCAATATTTAGTTCATCGGAAATCTTATTAAGGGCACTTTGCAAGTTGTTATGAATTGGTATGCCACTCTTCTTCCTCTCCTCATATACCTCAGCTGATCTTTCTCCGGGCAGCCTGATTTTGTCAAAGCCAGGCAATAATCTTGACTCTTTCATTTGTTTCCAAACATCATCAATATTATTTTTGAATGTTTTTGGGTCTGCAAACGCAGCCACATCTAATGCTATGATAAAATGGCCTGTATTTGTAAAATTTGTTGCATCGGCATTAAAATCTACAACCGCTTTCCCGAATGCAGCTCCATTTAAAGTGCCCGCTAATATACCAAACATCAAAGCTAAGCCATATCCCTTTGCTCCGCCAATTGGTAGTAAAAAACCTTCGTTTGATTTTGATGGATCCGTCATTGGATTACCGTCCCTGTCAATCATCCAGCCAACTGGCATTTGTTCATTTCTCTGTAATTTTTCCTTTACTTTGCCATATGCGGCAACTGTTGTTGCCATATCAAGAACAATAGGCGGCCTTTCATTGCTAGGTATTGTTATTGCTATAGGGTTTGTAGACAAAAGCATATCGATTCCCCCCCAAGGCGGAACATGGTTTGCGCTTCCCACGGCAACATAAATACCAATCATATCAGCTTTCAAGGGGATTCTTGCATATAATGAAGCAGGTCCAGCATGATTTGAAGAATTCGCACCGACCCAAGCAACGCCATTTTCTCTTGCCTTCTCCACTGCTATATTCGCTGCCCTCTCCATTATCAAATGACCCATACCATTATCACCGTTAATTAGTGCCATTGAGCTCTTCTCTTTTTCAATTCTAATATTAGGTTCTTTGTTAATACCTCCATTGAGAAGCCTCTTAACATATTGCGGCAGTCTAAATATACCGTGAGCATCGCTTCCAATCATATCTGCCTCAGTCATTAAGCTTGCTATAATTTGACAGTCTCCCTTTGGAAGTCCGATGGTAAGCAAAACATTTTTTATATAAGATTCTATAGTACTTTGATTAACTAAATTAAATTCTTTGGACATTGATTACCTCTATTTAATAAAAAATAATATATAAAAATTATTAAACTAGCAATCCTACCGTTTATTATTGTACAATAAAATGATATTTTGATTATAATTTTAAAGGAAATAATTAATGGTAGCTTTTTGGATTGCGAGAGCAAAAGTAAAAGATATTAATTCATATAAGAAATATGCGGATCAAGCGGGTCATATTGTGGAGAGTTATGGTGGTAAATTCCTTGCTAGAGGTGGAAATTTTAAAATCATGGAAGGAAGTGACCATTATACAAGATTTGTAATTGCACAATTTCCAAATATGGATAAAGCTACTGAATGCTTTAAGTCAGAAGAATATAAAGCTGCAGCTTCCTTTCGCAGAAATGGAGCTGGTGACGTTGAGATTATTTTCGTTGAGGGATCATAAAAAGGAGAAAGATATGACTGCAAAAATTATTAAATTTGATGATAGGCCAAACTTCGATCGAGGAGATGGAGTATCAACAGCTTTATTATATGGAAAAGATAACGCTGAAGATACAATTTTTACATCAGGATACACAACATTTCCAACTGGAAGAGCTGCTCCAATGCATAGCCATAATTGCTGTGAGCAGGTTCTTATAATTTCTGGCTTAGCTGAAGTTGAATGCGGAGGAATTAAGACTGAATTAAGAGCTATGGATAATTCTTATATTCCAGCAAATGTACCACATAGATTTAATAATATTGGAGATGAGCCTCTAACCATTTTTTGGATATATGGAGAAACAAATGTTACACGAACGTTTACAGATACAGGTGAAACTGTTCAGCATTTATCTTCTGGAGACAAAGTTACAAAATGAATGATCAAAACTTTCAATCATCTTCGGTGATAGGTCTTGGCGCTATGGGCAACGGGATTGCTCAAAATATTGCTAAAGCTGGACATCTTAAATCAGTTTTCGATAGCAATAAATCTGTAGTAAATAATTTTGTTTGCGATAATAAAATAATCAAGAACAATATCCAAATTACTGTTAATCAATGCGATACATACATATTTATTGTGCCCAGTAATAAAGAGATACGCGATTTCCTTTTTAAGGATCATTTTATTGATAAATTAAATAAAGGCTCAGTAATAATTGATTTAACTACCTCTAACCCAAAGGATTCCATTGAATTAGCAAAAGAATTACAAATTAGAGATCTTGAATACCTTGATTGTGGTATGACGGGTGGCGCTATAGGAGCTGACAATGGCACTCTAACCCTCATGATTGGAGGAGATACCAATGTTTTGGAGAAGGTTCATAATATATTGGATTCCTTTACTAATAATATTTTTCATGTCGGAAAAACTGGTTCAGGACACTCTCTTAAATTAATCCACAATATGGTAACTCATACAATATTTCTCTCAACGGTTGAAGGAGTCAAAGCTGCTGAAAGGTTGGGAGTAGATCCCAAAATGGTAATTGATGTATTTAACAATGGTAATGCCCGAAGCTTTATCTCTGAATCACGCTTCCCAAAAAATATATTATCAGATAAATGGGATGCTCGATCAAAAGTTTCAAATTTATATAAAGATTTATCTATGGCGACTGAAATCTTAAATGCTATGCAAGTAAGCTGTCCATTTGGTGACTTAACAACAAATATTCTAAGTAAGGCCATGAAAAAAGAATTGCAAAATACCGATTTCTCAAAACTATACCTTGAATATTATAAATTAATTGATGAGGAAGGTTAACTTATTTGAATGATAACTATAAAATTTATTGGGCTGGATATCATCCAGAAAAATCTGTTCAGGCAAAAGCAATTTTTTATATCAAAGATGAGCTATATAAAATTTATGGAAATAAATTAAATTTTAAGTTCGTTTCAGATATAGGAGACTTAAATTACAATGCAGTTGATTTATTGAAGTTAGTTGAAAGCGGTGAAATTGATTGCTGTTATTTCTTTTCAAGTTATTTGTCAGAAAAAATTAATGAACTTAATCTCTTTGAAATTCCCTTCCAAATCTCAAATCGAAAGCAAGTATTCGATTTACTAGATGGTACGGTCGGTGATTTCTTATCAAATAAAGTTGAAGAAAAGACAGGCTATAAAGTGCTTGGGTGGTGGGATAATGGAATCAGGCATATGTCCTCAAATAAAACCCATATAAGATCATTGGAGGACTGTAAATTATCTACTATCAGAATTGCAAAAAATAGTATGCATAAGACTGCCTTTGAGTCGCTTGGTTTTAAAACAAAGTTTATAGATGTGAAAAACCTAAAAACAGCCATCCAGAAAAATGAGATAGATACACAGGAAAACCCTCTGACAAATATAATTAATTACGGCATTGAAGATTATCATAAGTATATAACCTTATCCTCACATCTATATGGAACATCAATTTTATTGTGTAACAAAAAAAAATATTATAGTTGGGATATAGATTTTCAAAAAACCCTTGATATGCTAATAAAAAAAACGACTAAATATCAGAGGAAGCTAGCAATTAATGAGGATCTTAGATGCATGAAATATCTTCAAAAAAAAGGTACCAAAATTATTGAATTGGATAAATCCCTAAAAAAGAATATGAAATCAATGACATTAGAAGCTTGTGAAGATGCAATTTTAAAATTTCCTGATCACATAAAACAAAAATATTTTGAATTAATATAGTTTAAAATATATCGTCCATTCTTTCAGGTAGTTTAATTTCTTTTTCTTCTTTTGCTGACAGGTCCATAGCCATAGTCATAAGTAGATTTCTGTGGCCATCATGTGCTGTTGCATGAGGTGTATCTTGTCCGGTGCATAGCCTTGTGTACCAAGTATTTGTTTCCTCTCGCATTGGACCCCAAAATTGGCCACCCTGTATATCACCTGCGGGATAACTAGTTAAAAAATCAACATGCCTTCCTTGAGGTGGCGAATATTCCCGAGAGGTATAGCCGGCACCTTGCGCTATATTTGATGCAAGCACAAGATCCCTGTGCGTATCCTCAATATCAATAACGCCTTCTGTTCCAACAATACCAATTTCTAATCCATAGACAGATCCTGGCCATACTTCGGGTAGGGCCCATGATATATTCATACTCCAGATTGTCCCATCATCCATTGTAAAAATCCCAAAAGTAGAATCTTTAGTGCCCCATTGGCTTAGAACACCTTCTACTGATTTCGCATAAACACTGACAGGGTTCTTGCCCTCCATAAGCCACATGGACATATCAAGGCTGTGTGTTCCTGATACAACCATGGGAGTGAGATTCTGTCTATCATTCGTTTTGTTGATAGTTGCTATCGGAACCATTTTATTCATAAATGCCCTTGTCACTACTGAGTGAACATGTCCAATCTGCCCAGTGGTTAGCCTTTCCTTTACAGCTAGAAATCGTCTTCTAAAGCGATTTGTATAACCCATTGCGGTATCAATATTATTACTTTCAATTGCGTCAATAATGCGTCTAGAGTCCTTCGGATTAGTAGCAAGAGGTTTTTCGATAAATAGAGAATGCCCCATCTCTACAGCCTTTAAAGTAGGTTCAAGATGCGCATTCTCTTCTGTTGCAATTATAACTGCATTAACCTCGCTTCTATTCAAGAGCTCATTAAAATCAGTTGTATAGAAATCTGCATTACAATCTGATGCTAATTTTTCCGCTACCTCTTTTCTAATATCACATAGCCCTAACCACTTTATGCCGGGATAGTCTCTTGCTAATTCCGCTCTAATTCTTCCGATTGTACCACAACCGATTACTGCCAAGCCTATATCTTTCATTAATTTTGCCCCTCTGCAAGTGGATCTATGTTAATTGGAAGGTTAATTGGCTCCCCCCTTTCAGCTGATAGATCTGCTGCTTGATATAATTCCATCACAACCCTTGCTTCTCTTGGTTTAACAATTACTGGTTTGTTGAAGAGTATTGCATCAATAAAATTATTTGTTTCTTCTGCCATAGGGCCTGCATTTACATGACCAACAGGCTCTCCTGGCATTGAAGACATTGGGTACTCTATACCTCTATCTCCAGTCATTATTGTAACATCGTTATGTGTATCATCCAGAATTACAGCCCCTTTTGATCCAATAAACTCCATCTTGGTTGAAGAGTAATTTGGGTAACTCGGCGGTAATACCCATCCAGCGCCAACTGTGACAACAGTACCGTCATCTAGGGTAACCATAATAAATTGACAATCAGCTGAATTTGAGTTCTTTATTAGAACTTTTTCTACTTGCTGGGAATAAACCCTAACTGGTTTTCTTGGCGCAAGACACCAAAGTGCATAATCTAAATCGTGCGTTGCTTCCATTGCAGCTGGAGAGAGCCTAGTTCTTCCGGTAATTCTTTTTGATAATTGCGTAGTAATATTTCTGGAGATTAGAACACTTACCGGTTCTCCAAGTGTGCCATCCAAAAATTTTTCTCGCACATAGGCATACTTTGAACGAAATCTTTGTGAATAACCGATTGTAAATTGAACCTTATTTTTTTCAGCTAAAGTAATTAACTCATCGGCTTCTGTCAGTGTTCGTGCAATTGGTTTCTCTAGAAGCAAATGTTTACCAGCCTCGAGCGTTTCTTTTGCTATTGGGTAGTGCGTACTTTCGGGGGTAGTTGATATCATTATGGCATGAATATCATCATTGTTTAATAGTTCCTTATAGTCTAAGGTCGCCGTAACTGGGTTTGTAATATCGGCCACTTCCTTTAACCTATCTTCCCTTATTTCACAAATATGTAGTTGATCTACAAGACCATTTTTTGCAGATGCCTCAGCCCTAATTCCACCGCACCAACCAGTGCCAATTATACCAACGTTTAATTTATCCATATCAACCTCCCTGTTAATCAGTTATTACGTTTATATATATAAATATTTTCATTGTCCAACCTAAATATTTAGGATTTTTAAATTATTTTATAATAGAGTATTAATTTGTTATTGATTACTTAATAATCATACATATATAAAATTATGAATTCTTATAATTACTAGTTGTTATATTTACGTTTTTAATATATATAAATTCATGAAAGTGGTTTTTTAAACTCAAAGATGATGAAGCCAACAGATACAAGTAATCCAGATTACTATCATAAAGTGGTAGATTGCCAATGGGCATGCCCTGCACACACTCCCGTTCCAGAATATATTAGACTTATAGCTCAAAGAAAATACACGGAAGCATATATGATTAATTGGGAATCTAATGTTTTCCCAGGTATTCTAGGAAGAACTTGTGATAGGCCTTGTGAGCCGGCCTGCAGAAGGGTAAGAGTTGAAGATGAGCCTGTAGCAATTTGTAGGCTCAAAAGAGCTGCAGCAGATAATAAATCTGATGTCTCTGGTCTAATGCCCACAATACCAAATAAAAAAAATGGAAAAAAAATAGCTTTAATTGGAGGTGGCCCAGCTTCACTTACCGTGGCAAGAGATCTAATGCCCCTTGGCTATGATTGTACAATATATGAGAAAGATCCTAAAGCTGGTGGTCTAATGAGGACCAATATTCCGTCATTTAGATTACCTGTTGGCGTTATAGATGAAGAGGTAGACAGAATTTTAGATTTTGGTGTAATTAAAAAATTTAACAAAGAGATAAAAAGCCTAAAATCAATATTAGAACAAAAATATGATGCGATTTTTGTAGGTACTGGCGCGCCAAAGGGTAAAGATCTGGATATACCTGGAAGAATTGAGGCAAGTGCTAATATTCATGTTGGGATTGACTGGTTAACTAGTGTAGCTTTTAAACATTTTGATAAAATAGGTAAAAAAGTAGTTGTAATAGGCGGTGGTAATACCGCAATGGACTGTTGTAGGACGTCCTTACGATTAGGTGGCGTAGATGTTAAGGTCACTGTTAGAAGTCCTAGAAAAGATATGAAAGCTTCCGACTGGGAAATTGAAGAAGCAGAATTAGAAGGAGTCCCAATATTTGATAACCATTCTCCCAAAGAATTTGTTATGGAAAATGGTAAGTTAAAAGGAGTGCTTTTTGAAAAGATGGAGGCCACTTACCCAGATGGGAAGAGAAAACTTGTTCCTACAGGAGAAACTGTATTATTTGAATGTAATGACGTACTTCTTGCAATCGGTCAAGATAATGCCTTTCCATGGATTGAAAGAGACATAGGAATAGATTTTAATCAATGGGAACAACCAATAGTCGATAAAACAACTTTCCAATCCACTTTGCCAGGAGTTTTCTTTGGTGGTGATGCTGCCTGGGGGCCAGAAAATATTATATGGGCTGTTGCTCATGGTCATCAAGCTGCAATTTCTATTGATAATTACTGTAATAATATTGGCTTAAATAACAGACCTGACCCACTAATAAATCTTGTAAGCCAAAAAATGGGTATACATGAATGGTCATACCCCAATGATATATCAAACTCTGATAGATTTGCGGTTCCTCATGCTGAAATATCAAAGTCATTAACCGATTTAAATATGGAAGTAGAGCTTGGATATGATGAAAAGTTAGCATTTGATGAGGCCCAAAGATGTTTCAATTGTGATATACAAACAGTATTCTCAGAAAGCTTATGCATTGAGTGTGATGCGTGCGTAGATATTTGCCCAATTGATTGTATAAACTTTACTGATAATGCAGATGAAGATTCGCTTAGGTCAAATCTTAGAGTCCCGGCTTTAAACAAAGAACAGGATATACTTGTTTCTGACTCCCTTAAAACTGGAAGGGTAATGGTAAAAGATGAAGATATGTGCTTACACTGTGGTTTATGCGCAGAGAGATGCCCAACTGGGGCATGGGATATGCAAAAATTCACTTACGTAGAGGCTCACGCAGAAAAAAGTAAGATATTTGATTATGTCGAATGACGCTATATATAATGAATTAGTAATTAAATTTGCTAATGTGAATGGTTCTGGTTCAGCAAGTGCAAATACGTTTTGCGCTAAATCTCTCTTTAGAATGGGAATACCTATTTCCGCCAAAAATATATTCCCTTCAAATATACAAGGTCTTCCAACATGGTATGAAATTACTATTTCTGAGACTGGAAAATTATCTAGAAAAGAAGAAGTTGATGTCATGATTGCTATGAATGCCCAAACATATGATAGTGATATTATGCAAGTTTGTGAAGGCGGTACGTTTATATACGATAATAGTATAGAAAGAACTTTCTCACGTGATGATATTAGAATAATTGGTATACCAATAGCAAAATTATGTGCTGATGAATTTACAGATTCGCGTCAGAGGCAATTATTCAAAAATATTGTCTATCTTGGTAGTTTAAGTTTATTAATCGGTATTGATATAGATGTAATAGAAAAACTTCTCAGTGATCAATTCAAAAACAAAGATAACCTTTTAAAGGCAAATTTAATTGCGCTTAATATTGGTAGAAAATATGTCATGGATCACATTAAATATCCTCTTGACAAGCAAGTAAGGAAATCAAATAAAAATAATAATAAGATTTTAATTAATGGTAATGAAGCCGCAGCAATTGGAGCTGTATATGCGGGTGCTACAGTTGCATCCTGGTACCCTATTACACCCTCTACATCATTAGTTGAGGCTTTTGAAAAGCACTCATATAAATTGAGAAAAAATGATGATGGGAAGATGAATGCAGCTATAATTCAGGCAGAAGATGAACTATCTGCAGTTGGTATGGCAATTGGTGCAAACTGGAATGGATCAAGAGCTTTTACCGCAACATCAGGACCAGGAATTTCTTTGATGAGTGAATTTTTAGGATTAGCTTATTTTGCAGAAATACCACTCGTCCTTTTTGATATTCAAAGAGGTGGACCTTCTACAGGGATGCCAACGAGGACACAGCAGTCAGATTTAATTTCCTGTGCCTATGCATCTCATGGTGATACTAAGCACATACTGCTTTTCCCATCAGATCCCAATGAATGCTTTGAGATGAGCTACAAATCTTTTGATTTAGCTGAACAATTACAAACCCCAGTCTTAGTCTTAAGTGACCTTGATATAGGCATGAATGACTGGGTTACGGATGAATTTAAGTGGGACAGCGAATATAAACATAATAGAGGTAAACTTGTAAGCTCTGATGATATAGATGGTTTAAAAAAATTCGCAAGATATAGAGATGTGGATGATGATGGTATTCCATATAGAACAATTCCGTCAACACATCCTGAGTATGGCGCATTCTTTACTAGAGGTACATCTCATACTGATAGCGGTGGATATACAGAAAATGGTGAAATTCATGCCGAAATGCTAGATCGTATAAACAAAAAATTTAATACAGCAAAAGAAATACTACCACAGCCAGAAATTTTTACTAATAGTCCAAAGACTAAAGTTGGAATAATAAATATGGGTAGTACAAATGTAGCATTAACTGAGGCCATTAAAAACCTTAGCTCGATTGGCATAGGAATTAATCATTTGAGAGTTAGGGCCTTTCCATTTGCAAAATCAGTGCTAGATTTCATTGATAAACACGAATTTATATTTATTCTTGAGCAAAACAGAGATGCACAACTGAAAACATTATTGGTTTCAGAAGAAAAATTGGATTTAAATAAGCTTATATCAATACTTAATTATGACGGCATGCCTCTAACTGCAAAATTTATTGAAGAAAAAATAAAAGAAAGTATAGATAGTAACAAAATAATTAGAAACTCAGTATCAGCTCCAATTAAGATTGTATAAAATGACATTTATTAAAAAACCAATATTTAGACACCCATCATTACCAACAAATTCGATTGGTCTTACATATAGAGACTATGAGGGCTTAGTTTCAACTCTTTGCGCAGGATGTGGTCATGATTCTATTACAGCATCAATTATTGATGCATGCTATGAATTATCTTTACCTGCACACAAAATTGCAAAATTATCCGGCATTGGATGTTCATCAAAAACCCCAAATTATTTTCTTAATAATGCTCATGGATTTAATTCTGTTCATGGAAGAATGCCCTCAGTTGCTACCGGAGCGAACTTAGCAAATAGAGACTTAGTCTATATAGGTGTTTCTGGAGATGGTGACACTGCATCAATTGGCCTTGGTCAATATTGCCATGCAATAAGAAGACAGCTTAACCTAACGTATATATGTGAAAATAATGGTACCTATGGACTAACAAAAGGACAATTTTCAGCTACAAATGATAAAAAATCAAAAAATAAACGGGGACAGGATAATCCATTTGGGGCAATTGATTTAGCTTCTATTGCAATAGAGCTTGGCGCTGGGTTTGTGGCAAGAAGCTTCTCTGGGGACAAAGAACAAATCGTTCCTCTTATCAAAGCAGCTATTGCATATGATGGCTTCGCTTTTTTGGACATAATATCTCCATGCGTAACATTCAATAATCACGTTTCCTCAACAAAAAGCTATGATTATGTTAGGGAACATAGATCTTTATTTGGCGATCTTGATTTTGTTCCGGAAGAAAAAAATATTGAGGCAAAATACTCTGAAGGTGAAACAATTTCACTTACATTGCATAATGGCAGTGAAATTAATTTTAAAAAATTAGGAGAAGATCATGATCCAACTGACCAAGATCAAGTTGTAAACACTCTAAGAGAAGATAGAAAAGAAGGGAAAGTTACAACCGGACTCTTATACATTGATCCAGATAAAGTAGACCTGCATAAAACATTAAACACTTCAGAAAAACCTCTCAATTCTATTCCAATGGATGATCTTTGCCCCGGTAAAAATCAAATTGACGCTATTAACAAACAATTCAAATAGACTCGATTTATTAAAATATATATTATTTTCTTGTTCATATGAATTAAGTGTTATTTAATATATTTTATTATTTAATCAATCTGGTAAAATTTTTGCAAAAAGAAACAGTCCTAGAACTTAAAAATATTCATAAATCATATGGCCAGCTAAGTGTGCTTAATGGAGTCGATTTGACTGCATCAACTGGCGAGGTAATAACAATAATTGGTTCCTCTGGTTCAGGAAAATCAACACTTTTGAGGTGTATAAATTTTCTTGAGATGATAGACCAAGGTGAAATTTATTTCAAAAACGATCTAATAATTAGAGAAAATCTAAATTCTGAAAATCAGATTGATAACAAAACAATCATCGAACTTAGAAAAAGAGTCTCTATGGTATTCCAACAATTTAATTTATGGTCTCACATGACAATTCTTCAGAATATTATTGAGGCCCCTATTTCAGTGTTAAAAGAAAAGAAATCGCAATCAATAGAAAAAGCAAATACAATTCTTGATAAGGTTGGGCTTTTGGATAAATTAAATGAATACCCAGCTAATTTATCTGGTGGCCAGCAACAAAGAGCTGCTATCGCTCGGGCCTTAGCAATGGATCCGGAGG
>CEUZ01042902.1_pt1 | contig 15549 bp, 14 predicted proteins | sample 361511 | NCBI WGS metagenome assembly CEUZ01 (sample SAMEA2622822, study PRJEB7988) | marine metagenome | biome: marine biome (ENVO:00000447); feature: surface water layer (ENVO:00002042); material: "saline water (ENVO:00002010), including plankton (ENVO:xxxxxxxx)" | depth 5 m
GAAATTTTTCTTATTTTAACTGTTGTTTGTTGTGAAAACCTCCAAACTTCTTGTTCGTTTTCATAGACAGAAACACTGGACATTATTTTGTGTTTTTTTCCCGATAGTTTTGAAAGCTTTTTTTTTGCCTCTTTGGTGTTTGTTGCCTTGTCAATTATTTGGTTATTAAAAATTATTATTGTATCACAGCCGACAACTGTTTTTTTTGGGTGTAATATGCTTATGCTTTTTGCTTTTTCAGATGCTAAAATTTTAACTATTTTTTCAGGGCTATATTTTTTTTTCTTAAGTCTTTCTTTGATTGTGTTTTCTTTGCAAGTTGGTGTGACTTGAATAAAATTAAGCTTGTTTAGTTTCAATATTTTGTATCTAGATTTACTTGAGCTTGCTAAGATAAATTTCTTGTTGATAAGCATGTTAATAAAAGAACTAGTTATAAACGTTTTTAGCTGTTTTTTGTTTTATTTTGTTTTTTTTGTTTTTTTATTTGTTTTTTTCAACAGGCTTTATTCTTTTTGTTTATTTTATCCCAACCTTGTTAACTCTTTTTTATTAAATTTAATCCACTAAGTTATGGTGTTTTTATAAAGTTAATTTGTAAGTAATTTCAAGGCTTTATTTGTATGTATACTATATTAGTCCTTATTTTATATAGTTATCCATATTCTAAAAACATACTAAATTTTCTGGATAATAAGTAATTAACGCAATAAATATGTCCAACTAATACCAATAAACTTATATATATAAATTAATATTATATTTTGACAAAAACCTACTAATTTTGTAAATGTAATTTTCATTTCCGCCACTAAATCCAATTATGAATCTACAAGAATTAAAAATTAAAGAACCTCAAGATCTATTAAAACAAGCCGATGAACTGGGTATAGAAAACCCATCGTCACTTAGAAAACAAGATTTAATGTTTGCAATTTTAAAAAAAATTGCTCTTGATGGTGAAATAATTACTGGTTTAGGTGTTATAGAAATCATGCAAGATGGCTTTGGTTTTTTAAGGTCACCAGAGTCAAATTATCTTCCTGGTCCAGATGATATTTATGTTTCTCCATCACAAATCAAAAAATTTAGTCTTAGGACTGGCGATAGCATTGAGGGAGAAATTAGAGCTCCAAAACAAGGAGAAAGGTATTTTGCACTTATAAAAATTAATTTTATAAATTCCCAAGACCCTGAATTGGTTAGAAATAGAATAAATTTCGAAGACCTTACACCGCTTTACCCAGAGTCCAGGTTTAGACTTGAACAAGAAAAACCAATGCCTGATTTGACTGAAAGAATCATCGACATAATTGCACCACTAGGAAAAGGTCAGAGACAGTTAATTGTTGCCCAACCATTCACTGGAAAAACAATTATCATGCAAAAAATTGCGAATGCAATTACCAATAATAACCCAGATACAAAGCTAATTGTTTTACTAATTGATGAGAGGCCAGAGGAAGTTACCGATATGCAAAGATCAGTAAAGGGAGAGGTTATAAGCTCTACATTTGACGAGCCTGCATCCAGACATGTTCAGGTTGCTGAAATGGTTATTGAAAAAGCCAAAAGACTCGTTGAATATAAAAAAGATGTAGTTATCCTTCTGGATTCAATTACTAGATTAGGAAGAGCCTATAACACTGTTGTTCCTTCTAGTGGTAAGGTTCTTACTGGTGGGGTTGACGCCAATGCTTTACAAAGACCCAAAAGATTTTTTGGTGCTGCTAGAAATGTTGAAAAAGGCGGTTCACTAACAATAATTGCAACAGCCCTAATAGAAACCGGAAGTAGAATGGATGAGGTAATATTTGAAGAGTTTAAAGGAACAGGAAACAGTGAAATGAGCCTTGATAGAAAGTTAAGCCAAAAAAGAACCTATCCAGCTTTTGATATTTCTAAGTCCGGAACGAGAAAAGAAGAACTGTTAATTGAAAAAGATGAGCTAGGAAAAATATTTATTTTAAGAAAAATTTTAGCACCAATGGGCACAACCGAGGCAATGGAGTTTTTGCTTGAAAAAATGAACAACACCAAAACAAACAACGAGTTTTTTCAAAGCATGGGAACCAAAAGCTGACAAAAAACACCACCTAAAAACACTACAAAAATAATTATTTTTTCAAAGTGGACTTGTGGCCACTAAGGGTTTATTTGCCATGTTTTATGAACAAATGCACAATATTCGCACTATCAACCCCGGTTGGAAAATCTGCAATCGCTGTTTTTAGAATATCCGGACAACACTCACACAAACAAATCAGAAGCATGTCATCCAACAAAAAAAAACTATTTAATGTTGCTTTATTAAACAAACTAACCGACAGAAATAAAAAACCAATTGATGAAACATTAACCACTTTTTTTAAATCACCTAAAAGCTTTACAGGCGAAAATATGGTTGAGATCTCATGTCATGGTAGCGCTGCTGTAATTAATAAAATAACAAAAGAACTTTTGTTTAAGGGGTTTAGACTTGCTGAACCAGGCGAGTTTACAAGAAGGTCGCTTGAAAACAACAAAATGGATCTAACAAACGTAGAGGGTCTTGCCGATCTAATTAACTCAAAAACTGAAAAACAAAGGGAACAAGCCTTAAAAAACTACAAGGGTGAGCTCAGTAATTTTTTATCAAACACATCAAACAGCTTAAAAAAAATGTTATCTAAAATTGAAGCAATAATTGATTTTTCTGATGAAGATCTTCCAAAAAACATAACTAGGGATATAATAGAACAAAAAGAGAACATAATAAAAAAGATAGAAGAAATAATTAAGCTTTCGAACAAAAATAGGTCACTAATGAGTGGTTTTGTAATATCAGTTATTGGACGACCAAATACCGGAAAGTCTTCTTTTGTAAACTATGTTTCAGGTCGGGACGTATCTATTGTTACAAAAATACCCGGAACAACTAGGGATCCTATAGAATCAGAAGTAGATATTGGGGGGTACCACCTTGTTTTTATTGATACTGCTGGAATAAGAAGACACAAAAATAAAATAGAAAAAATAGGCATTGAAAAATCTTTTGAAAAATCAAAAAACTCTGACCTTAACCTTGTTTTTTTGGAAAAAAACGAGATAAAAGAATACAAAAACATAGAGAAAAAAATATTTGTAAAATCGAAATACGATATTAGAAAACAAGGAAAATCTAAGAACATATATAGAATTTCATCTAAAACAGGCTATGGAATAGCGACGCTTTTAAGGGTTATTCAAAGAAAATTCGCACTAAACAACAAAAATGAACTTCCTATAATTTCACGTGAAAGACAGCTAAAAAAAATTGAAAAATGTAATGTTCACCTAAAAAGGGTTAATCTAAAAAAAAGTATTGATATGGCAGCAGATGATGTAAGATCTGCAATTAAAGAATTAGATGAAATCTATCATAAATTTGATATTGAACAAATTTTAGATATAATATTTAATGATTTTTGTATAGGAAAGTAGTTTCACGTGAAAATAAAAAAAAAATACGATGTTGTTGTAGTTGGTGGTGGACATGCTGGGGTTGAAGCAGCCTGCGCCTCAGCTAGAATGGGATCAAAAACAGCCCTAATAACACACAAAATTGAAAAAATAGGAGAAATGTCTTGTAATCCAGCCATAGGGGGCTTGGGAAAAGGCCATCTTGTTAGAGAAATCGACGCTCTTGATGGGATTATGGGAAGAGCAATTGATGAATCTGGAATTCAATTTAGGGTTTTAAACACAAGTAGGGGTGCCGCAGTAAGGGGTCCAAGAGCACAGGCTGATAGGAGGCTTTACAAAGAATCAATACAAAACTTTATAAAAAATCAAAAAAATCTTACAGTAATTCAAGGGTCGGTCGAAGATATTATAATCAGAAACAAAAAAGTTTGTGGGGTTGTGCTTCAAGAAAATACCAATATTTCATGTGAAAACCTAGTTCTAACAACTGGAACTTTTTTAAGAGGTGTAATTAGGGTCGGTTCATCAAAACAAAAAGCAGGAAGGGTTGGAGACAAACCATCAATAAAGCTAGCCCAGACTATTGAAAGGCTAAAGTTTTCAATAGGCAGATTAAAAACAGGAACACCCCCAAGAATATTAAAAAAATCTATAAATTTCAAAGAGTTAGAAGAACAACACCCTGACAAAAACCCAAAACCTTTCTCATTTATCAACAAACTTATCCACATACCCCAAATTTCTTGTTTTATAACTCATACAAACTCAAAAACTCATAAAATAATTAAAGATAATTTACACCTTTCCCCAATGTATTCGGGAAAAATAAAATCAATGGGCGCTAGATATTGCCCTTCTATAGAGGATAAAGTTTATAAATTTCCAAACAAAAAATCACATCAGATTTTTTTAGAACCAGAAGGTTTGGATAGTGAGATTATTTATCCAAACGGCATCTCATCATCGTTGCCTTTAGAGATTCAGGAACAGTTTGTAAAATCAATTAATGGTTTAAAAAACGCAATTATTACAACACCGGCATATGCGATTGAATATGACTATGTTGATCCAACAGAGCTTTTTCACACACTTGAAACAAAAAAAATTGCAAACCTTTTTTTTGCAGGACAAATTAATGGAACAACAGGCTATGAAGAGGCTGCGGCCCAAGGTATTGTAGCTGGTCTGAATGCATCTCTTAAAACAACATTTTCAAAAGAATTTATTATCGATAGGTCCCAAGCATATATTGGTGTTCTGATTGATGATTTAGTAACAAAAGGAACAAACGAACCATACAGAATGTTTACATCTAGATCCGAATACAGGCTGCTATTAAGATCAGATAATGCCGATCAAAGGCTCACACCCTTAGGCATTAAACTCGGGTGCGTTTCTCAAGAAAGAAAAAAAATTTTTGAAGAAAAAAATAGAAAAATTATAGAAGGTTTTAAGACAGTAAAAGACTTAAAAACAACACCAAACCAACTTAAAAAATATGGTATCAAAATAAAAGAAGATGGAAAAAAAAGATCTGCGTTTGAATTATTATCTTTCTCTAACATTACCTTCGGTAGTTTAGAAAAAGTTTGGCCAAAAACAAAAAACATAGACCCAGAAACAAAAGAACAAATTTTAATTGAATCAAAATACTCAGGCTACTTACAAAGACAAAGAAACGACATAACTGACTTTAAAAAAGAAGAAGAGCTCCAAATACCAAGCTCAACCAACTATAAAAAAGTCGGAAGCCTTTCAAATGAAATTGTTGAAAAGCTTACAAAGGCAACCCCCAAAACCATAGGAGCGGCCTCGCGCATTTCAGGAGTAACACCAGCGGCGATTATAGCAATAATGAGACATATAAAAAAACAAAAAAATAAAAAAAAAGCAGCCTAACTTGAACAAAAAAAACGTAATTGATTTATACAAGCTAAACAACAACCAAATAAAATTATTTGATAGTTATTTGCTTGAAGTAAAAAAAAGCAATATGAATTTTAATTTAGTAGGAAAATCAACTTTAGATAATTTTTGGGACAGACATATATGCGATTCTTTACAGATTGCATCTTTTATAAAAAATAAAAAAAGCACCATTTTAGACATGGGGACAGGAGCTGGGATACCTGGTATTATTTTAACAATTTTTGGATACACAAACGTTACATTAGTTGATTCTAAAAATAAAAAAACGAACTTTGTTAAAAAATTTATTAACAACAATAGGCTTAGTGGAACAGTAATCAATTCTAGGGTAGAAAGCATAAATACCAAAAAATTTGATTTCATTGTAGCCCGTGCTTTAGCCCCATTAGAAAAGTTATTAAATTATTCACTATTTTTTTTAAACAAAAACACAACACTAGTTTTTCTTAAGGGAAGAAATGTTAATAAAGAAATAATCGATGCAAAAAAAAAATATTTATTCGACTTTAAAACCATTAATAGTAAAAGTTCTGGAAATGGCTACGTGATTAAAATTAACAAAATTAAAAGATTATGACAAAAGTTATTTCTATAGCAAATCAAAAAGGAGGCGTTGGAAAAACAACAACAACAATAAACCTCGCAACATCATTGGCTGCAATTAAAAAAAAGGTTTTAATTATAGACGCTGATCCACAGGCTAACGCCAGTACTGGGCTGGGCATTGACTATAATTCAAGAGAGCCATCATTGTATAGCCTAATTATCAATAAGAAACTCGAACAAAAAAGTATAAAAAAAACAATAATTCCCGACCTTGATATTATCACATCCTCCACACATTTAGCTGCTGCCGAAATTGAATTAACCGAACTTTCAGAAAGGGAATTTGTTCTTAAAAATATTATTAAAGAAGTAAATGACTATGATTTTGTTTTTATTGATTGTCCACCAGCTCTAGGCCTATTAACAATTAATGCAATTGTTGCCTCAACATCAATCATAATACCACTGCAATGCGAGTTTTTTGCATTAGAGGGACTTTCATCCCTAATGAAAACAATTGAATTAATTAAAGAAAATTTTAATAAAAACATTTCGATTGAAGGGGTGGTGTTAACCATGTTTGACAACAGAAATTCACTAAGCTCACTTGTGGAAAAAGATGTTAGAAACCATCTTGGCGAAAAGGTGTACAAAACTAAAATCCCCAGAAATGTTAGAATTTCTGAAGCTCCAAGCCACGGCAAACCAGCGCTAATATATGATACAAAATGTTCGGGCTCTATTGCTTATATTGAGCTTGCAAAAGAACTTATTTTAAACCAAAAGTAATATTGTGAATAAAGAAAACAACAAACTAGGAATGGGGTTAGGGGCGCTTCTTTCTTCAAAAAAAAATGAAGCAGAAGGTCTTGTTGTTTTAAATCTGTCACAAATTGAACCAAACAAACAACAGCCAAGACACAAGTTTGATCAAAAAGAACTAGAAGAATTAGCCAGCTCTATTAAAAACCAAGGCCTTATTCAACCAATTATAGTAAAAAAATTACAACAAGACAGCTTTGAAATTATTGCAGGCGAAAGACGTTGGAGGGCCGCACAAATTGCAGGTTTGCATGAAATAGATTGTATTATTAAGGACTACAACGACAAACAGACATTTGAAATTGCATTAATTGAAAACATACAAAGAGAAAATTTAAATGTTATTGAAGAAGCCAAGGCGTATAAAAAAATTTTAGAGGATAAAAAAACCAACAATGAAGATATAGCAAAGATTGCAGGTAAAAGCCCAAGCCACGTATCAAATATTTTAAGGCTTTTGGAGCTTGATCAGAAAGTTCAAGATTTAGTTATAAGCGGAGAGCTGACCATGGGGCATGCCAGGGCACTCATCGGTGTTCCCAATGCATTTGAAAAAGCAAAAGAAATTGTTAATAAAAAACTTAGTGTTAGAGAGGTTGAAAACCAAACATCAAAATATAAAAAAAATAAAAAACCACAAAACCAAAAAGATCCAAACATAGCTGATTTAGAAAAAGAACTATCTACTAAGATAGGACTAAAAACATCAATTCATTTTAATGAAGGGGGGTCTTCAGGCTCACTAACCTTATACTATTCAGATCTAAACCAACTTGATGAAATTATGAAAAGGCTAAAACGTTAAATTTTTTGAACACTTTTTCTAACATTTAACAAAAACCTATTTCCTATAGAAAAATACTGATTAGTGTTTTTTCTCAACAATATTTCAGTTTTAATAATTAGACTATAAATCTCTTTTTTGTTTTTGCTGTTAGTTTTTTTAAATATACTTAAAAAATTATTTTTTTCCATAAACATATATTTTGGTATTTTAGATTCCAATTCAGCAACATTATTTGATATAAATATTAAATCAAAACAAGATTTTGTTACTTGTAAAAGCCTATAAACATCAGACGAACTATTAATAGATGAGCTATACAAAAGAACCAAATCTGATTTTTTTTTTAAAATTGAAAAGAATAACTTATAAAAATTATCATTAACTGTATTTGAAACAATATTTTTTATATCTTCAAGGCTACACTCTTTTTTATTTAACTCTATAATTTTTTTTATTTCATTTTCAAAAAAAATAAACTTATTTTCTGTTGCTTCAATCATATGCCAAAAGGCATCTTTTTGTATTTTTATATTAAAATTTTTACAGTAGTTATTAAGAATGTTTGTTTTTTGACTTCTATTTAGTTCATAACAATTAACTAAAAATAAATCTTTTTCTTTTGCAAACAGTTTTTTTAGTGCAGCATCACCTTTGTTATTCGCACAGACTAGCATTAACTCAACACCATCTTTCCTTAGTTCTTCAATTTTCTCTCTATTTATTCCCTTATACCCACTTAAAATAACGAGGTTTTTATCGAAAAATAAATTTTTGTTATTAGTTCTCTCCTCAATTGAACCAATTCGCTCAACTTGGGATACCCCAATTTTTGAAAATTTTTCAATTAAGAACCTTTCTATTTTATTAATTAGTGTTTCTTCATTTCCAGAAATATAAAATATTTTATCTTTAGGACTAAAATTGTGGTTTAGAATAATATCTTCAAAATTAATTCTCATTTAGACATTTTTGTATATTTTTATTTTCAATAAAGCTTTTAAAACTAATTACGTTTTCATTTATATTTCTTTTGTATATTTCTCTAAGAGCATTGTCTGTCCCAAAGTTGTAGCCCGCAGATTTTGGGTAATGAGTAAATTTTATTTTGTAATCCCTAACTATATTTGAGCAGGAGCCTGAAATTGTAATCAGCTCATAACTAATGTTAATGTTATACTGAATCGAAGTGGTTACCTGATTAGTGTCAATCGAAGTTTTTATATTTTCCTCATTAATACCAACCTTTAGTAAAAATTTTACATCCTCCTCTTTATTTGTAGTGCCAATATTTTTTATAAGTGCCTCGTTTATATATTCTATATTGTCTCCACTGATAACATAACTGGTAACACCATCTAAGATTGAAAAAGGAGAAGAATTTTGCAAAATAAAATCAATTTTTGAACATCCATACAAAACACAAAATCCCAAAACAATTAAACTGGTCAACCTCATTTTTTCAACACAATATTAAGGATTTTTCCAGGCACATAAATATATTTTAATATTTTTTTTTCAGCAATATGCTTTGATATCTTTGAGTCATTGTTAGATGCAGCTATTACATCGTTTTTATCATCTGTAACTTTAGCATCAATAATAGATCTTGTCTTGCCATCAACTTGAATAGCTATTTTGCACTTATCATCTTTTTTATTAGCCTCGCTTTCTGGCCAGATAGCATTTGCACAAAAACCCTCCCCACCAATATGCTCCCATATCTCTTCGCTAATATGTGGAATAAACGGCTGAATCAAAATGCACAATTTAGTAATTGTTTTTTGATAAACCCTTTTAGATATTGATTTTGAGGATTCAAAACTATTAATTAGATTTATTAGCTCATAAATATTGGCAACTGCCTTGTTAAAATGAAATCTTTCAATATTATTGCTAACACCTATTATCGTTTCGTTTAATTTACTTTGAAGGGATGAGTCATTTAAGTCATTGTCATTTGAATAATCTTTTAGATTCATAACTGTTTTCCAGAGCTTATTAATAAACTTGTATGAACCGCTAATCCCACTGTCAGACCATTCCAAGTCTCTTTCGGGTGGGCTATCAGACAACATAAACCATCTTGCGGTGTCTGCCCCATATTGCTCAATTATTCTAGTTGGATCAACAACATTTTTTTTAGACTTACTCATTTTTTCTACTTTTCCCTCAGTTATTTTTTCTTTGTTTTTATTAAAATAACCGCTGCTTTCTTTAAAAACATCCTGGGGGTCCAGCCACAAACCATTTTTATCTTTATAAGTTTTATGAGTGACCATTCCTTGGGTAAACAAACCATGAAAAGGCTCATTGATTTTTACATGTCCCATATCTCTTAGGGCCTTAATAAAAAAACGAGAATACAAAAGGTGCAAAATTGCATGCTCTACACCCCCAATATATTGGTCTACTGGGAGCCAATAATCTACCTCTTCTTTATTAAAGGGCAATTCAGATCTAGGACTACAATATCTAAGAAAATACCATGATGACTCAAAAAAAGTATCAAACGTATCTGTGTCCCTTATTGCTTTAAGTCCAGTTTCAGGACATTTTGTTTCCTTCCAATGGTTCAGGTTTTGAAGAATATTCCCTGTTTGATTAATTGTTTTAATTTCAGGCAACTTAAGTGGAAGCTCACTCTTTAAAACAGGCACCACCTTCCCATCCTCCCTATACAGAATGGGTATAGGGCATCCCCAGTATCTTTGTCTAGATATTCCCCAATCACGTAATTTATAATTAATTTTTTTCTTTAATAAATTTTTTTCCGATAATTTTTCAATAATTTTTATCTTAGCACTTTCAACATCCAAACCATTAAGAAAATCTGAGTTAATTAATGTGCCATTTTCAACATAAGCCTTATCTTTAATTTTGAATTCTTTCTCTTTTAAACTTAGTGGCTTAACAACTGGAACAACATCCAATTTGTATTTTGTTGCAAACTCTAAGTCTCTCTGATCATGAGCGGGACAGCCAAATATCGCACCCAAACCGTATTCCATCAAAACAAAATTAGCAATAAAAACAGGTATGGTTTTATTTTTTATTAATGGGTGTTGAACACTCAAATGAGTTTTATAGCCCCTTTTTTCTTTTTCTGAATCTAAACCCTTACACTCTTCAATAAATTTTTTTGCACTACTATCAATCTTCACAACATCTTTAGCAATTGGATGTTCACTAGATATTGCACAAAATGTAGCTCCATAAATTGTGTCTGGTCTTGTTGTGAAAACCACTAATTTTTTTGTAGAAATTTTTTCACTATTTGTAATAGAAAAATTAATTTCAGCACCTACTGATTTTCCAATCCAGTTAGACTGCATAGTTTTCACTTTATCAGGCCAGTTTTCTAGTTCGTTTAAGTCTGAAAGCAACTCCTCAGAATACTTACTAGTTTTTAGAAACCACTGAGAAAGACTTTTTTTTTCTACAATTGCACCCGATCTCCAGCCCCTCCCATCGACAACCTGTTCATTTGCCAAAACCGTATTATCAACAGGGTCCCAATTTACTTCTGATTCTTTTTTATAAGCTAGACCACTATTAAACATATCTATAAAAAACGATTGCTCATGTTTGTAGTATTCTGGGTGACACGTAGCAATTTCTCTTTCCCAATCCAGCGACAAACCCATTGTTTTTAATTGTTTGCGCATAGTTTTTATATTTTGGTAAGTCCACTCTGAGGGTGGTTTTTTTTCTACCATTGCTGCGTTCTCTGCTGGCAAACCGAATGCGTCCCACCCCATTGGATGCAAAACATTAAAACCGGATAATTTTTTATACCTTGCTACAACATCACCCAAAGTGTAGTTTCGTACATGCCCCATATGAATTCTTCCAGACGGATAAGGAAACATTTCTAATACGTAAAACTTCTTTTTTTTATCTGAAGCACTAGATGAAAAAATTTTGTTTTCATTCCATTTTTTTTGCCACTTTTTTTCCGTAGCTCTAAAATTATAATTTGAATTCACGCTTAGTTAATTAATTGATAACTTTATTTTTTTTGCTTTATTTAATATAGCATTTTCAATTTTAATATCATTTTGATTATTATTTTCTATATCAACCCATGTACCATCCATATTTTTTTGACAAAAACTATTCACATCCAGATTGCTAGATTTTAATTCCATTCCCTTGATAAAAACATTCAGTTTACACCTTTGGAGCGCACTGTCTTTGCCTGTATACCAGTCTGTTATTATTACTCCAGAAAATGGGTCTGCTGAAGATATAGGCATAAAGCTAATTACATCCAAAGAACTTTTCCACAGTATTGAATTGATTGGCAGTCCAATACTAGCAGACTGATTATTGCCTTCTTTTTGGTTTTGAAAAAACAAGTCATCAAAAACAATGCCTTTTTTTCCAAAAAGCCCACCACCTGTTCTTAATCTGTTTTCCGCATCAGCTAGCGCCATATCGCTGTCAGGATCAAGCTTTGTCCCAGATCTTTTAATTATTTCATCAACCTGCTGACTTTTAGCATACAGGTCTGAATTATCTTTTTCCTCACCAGAATTACTTCCACACGAAAACACAAGAAAAAGCATCAAAAAAATAAAGACAGATCTAAATATCATCTTTTCTTCCTAGTTTATTAATAGAAATAAATAAACAAAAAAAAAGCGGCCATTACAGCCGCTTTTAATAAAAAAATTATTTAAATTAGAAGCTGATTTTAGCTCCAAGATAAATAGCTGAACCTGAGTTACTAGCAACCGCAGATCCTGCAACTTTTTCGTCCTCGTTGCTATAACCAAGAGTTGCAGTAACACCACTTGCAACAGCATAGTCAACACTAGCACCAACAACTTCTTGAGAGTCTTGAGAGCTAGGTGCAGCAGTTCCTAAGTCACCACTTGCAGACGAACCGTCTTTCCAAGAAACAGCGAAAGTCATGTCGCCAGATACATATTTTGCACCTACGTTCATTACTTCAACATCATCAATTTCGTGAACACTGTCGTTACCTTCTTGAGCTAGACCGTCACCAGTTGAGAAACCAACACCAACAGTTAAGTCACCAGTTACAGCAGAAGCTGAAACAGCTACACTGTTTGCAACATCATTTAATGCACCAGTATGACTTCCTGAAGATTGAATGTATCCACCACCGATTGTTACAGTAGTATCACCAGCATCAGTTACATACGTAGCACCAACTGAGAAACTCTCATCAGTGTTAAGCGTATCAGTTCCTGAAGTAGTGTCATCACCGAAACTAGCAGATAAACCGAAAGTTAAACCGTCAACACCAGCAAAATCAGCTGCTGAATTCCAGTCAAAACCTACACCATCATTTTTATTAGCCCAAGTTAAGCTAGTTGAAGATGTGTTGTCTGAAGTAGCTCCAATACCTTGCTCACCACTTGCACCAGGAACAGAAGCCATCGCACCAGCATAAGCACTACCAGCATCAATTAGCTCAAGTGAACTTCCATCAGTGAAAGTAAGAGTAAGACCTGATTCTGTAGCAGAAGTAGATCCTTCATTAATTAAAGTGAAACCAGATGAAATAGTAACACCACCATCAGTAGTTTCAGAAACAGAAACACTCATTCCTGAATCTTGTGATTCAGCATAAGCACCATCAGAAGCTGAGTCTGCATCTTCACTTTCAATACCGTTTACGCTGTAACCAGACATAGACATTGAAGCAGCAGAGGCAACACCTGGTACTACCAGAGTCGCAGCTAAAGCACTTGCTGTTAATAGTTCTTTTTTCATAAATACTCCTTTATGAGTTAATGAATATTCATTAATTGTGTTAAAAACTTATTTAACACTCTTTGTGGAATATAAAAAAAAATGAAAAAAAACAAAAAAAACAACACTTTTTTTAGATTTTTCAAAATTATGTTGTTTTTTTACAACACATTTATATATGTTTAATTTCGAAAATTACAATAAAATCAAGGAAAAGATAGAAAAAAGTAAAAAAACGGCTGAAATTATAGCTATTTCAAAATTTCACAGCCAGGACGCCGTCATAGATGCAATAAATAAGGGTATACGTTTGTTTGGAGAAAATCGAGTACAAGAGGCACATACGAAGTTTAATGGACTTAAAACCACTTACCCCGATATCGAACTTCATTTTACGGGCAACCTTCAAACAAATAAAATAAAACAAGCAGTATATTTATTTGATGTATTTCATACTATCTTTAAGGAAAAACAACTAATTGAGTTTTCAAAATTTGATAAAGAACTAAAAAATAAAAAATTTTTTATTCAAGTAAACACTGGTCTAGAGGAATCAAAAAGTGGCATATATCCAAAAGATGTTAAAGAATTTACAAACCTCTGTATTAATAAATATAATTTAAATGTTGAGGGCTTGATGTGTATACCACCAATCAATGAAGTGCCCACAAAACATTTTATGCTTTTAAATGATTTAAACAAAGAGGTTGGGCTGAGCAAATTAAGCATGGGTATGAGTAATGATTACGAAGAAGCAATTGATTGCGGATCAGACTATATTAGAATTGGAACTTTGCTTTTTGGAGAAAGGCAATGAACAACCTAATAACTATTATTGATGATAAAAATAATTCAAAAAAATTATTTTTTGAACCCATTTCTAAAAGCGTTCATTTTGATACAAACAACATAGAAGATATTATGCCCGAAGACAAAATACTAATTGTTTTTTCAAATACTTCTAGCTACGAACATATAGATAAAAGAGTCAAACAAGTTGAAAATAAATTTTTAAAAACCAATATACTTTTTTTAATACCTGATAATCTAAAACAAAATTTTGAAAAAAATAGAAACTGTATTACTTTCCCAACTAAAATTAATAAATTAATACATTTCGTTAAACAAGAAAACAATTTTCCAATGACTTATAAAAATACTGAGTTAAAAAATAATATTTTAAGAAACATAAATTCTAACAAAACCATCAAACTATCAGATATAGAAAAAAAAATTTTACATCTTCTTTTTTTTAAAACATCTATAAAAAAAGAAACTATAAAGATATCTATTTTGCAATACAAAACTGAAATAAAAAGCAATTCTGTTGATAGTCATTTGTCACGATTAAGAAATAAAATTCAAAGCATTAATGTTGATTTTAAAATAACCTCTAACGATACAGGAGTAGTTTCTCTAGATTAATTTTTTAGTAGTGGGTTAGCCATACTAAAAAATTTCTTATCAAACGAATTGTTAAAGTTATGATCTCTTAAACCAAAGGAAATAACCTCTTCGTCCGTTATTATATTTACCAACCTTATTTGTAATGGATTTAATTCAAAAACAACCTCGATATTATATTCCTCATCATCATCTTTAAAATCTATATAAAACCTTGCTAAATTCTCCTCAATCTCATGTTTTTTAAATTTTTTTATGAAAGAGTTGTAAAAAATATCAAAAACTAAGTTACCCATAGTTTTTTTTGGATTAAAGTATTCTACTTCTTCTAAATCTTTATTATATATCATTGCTTTTCTTTGATCAAAAATGATCAAAATTTTTGAGGGGTTTTGATAGTCAATTCTTATTCTTTGGTCATTTTTATAAAAATAACCTTCCTGAAGTTCATTATTGTTTTGTTGAATAAAAGTTGCAGAAAACGCATTTAAAGATTTGAAATATTTTTCTATATCAACAACAAGCCCCGACACATCTTTGGCAAGCAGATTATGAGAAAATATTATTAATATGATTTTAATAAAAAAAAATTTTATCAACTTATTTTTCTTTTAAAACAGTTCTTTTACCCGCATTATTGCTTGAAGATACAATACCTTCATCTTCCATTTTTTCAACTATTCTGGCCGCCCTGTTATAACCTATTTGTAAATAACGCTGAATAAAACTTGTAGAAACCTTTTGGTTTTCTAAAACTATCTCTACTGCTTTTGAATATAACTCATCAACATCGTTTTCTTCAAAATCTAAACCAATTGAATTATTAGTTTCTACAGGCTCTATTGCTATATCTTTTTTAGGCTCATTTTGAGATTGTTTTTTTACATGTTTTA
>CEUZ01041538.1_pt1 | contig 15527 bp, 27 predicted proteins | sample 361511 | NCBI WGS metagenome assembly CEUZ01 (sample SAMEA2622822, study PRJEB7988) | marine metagenome | biome: marine biome (ENVO:00000447); feature: surface water layer (ENVO:00002042); material: "saline water (ENVO:00002010), including plankton (ENVO:xxxxxxxx)" | depth 5 m
TATTAAGATTATAGTAGCTTTGCTAACCCAGTGACCCTTAGATCCTATAATAAACCAAAGGGTCAAAGCAGCTATGAGAACAAATCCAAGAGCTATGCCTGTCATGGTAATCTCCTCGGAACACTCTTCGTGAGTTTGATTGGAAGCTCGTTGACCTCCACGACCTCTCCGTCCTTATCAAGCTTAAATCTAAATGCGGTCTTCTCGTCCCCACTCAAACCAAGACTAATTTTTTTGATCACAATAGTCTTAAACAAGGGGTTAACTTTATCAAGCTGCACTATAACCTCTGTTAAGGGTTTGCTGTCAGTTCTTCGATACATATGAACATTAACGATGTACTCTCCTTGCACAAATCCTCTTAGAGTAACAATTTCTTTATTCTCTGGATGAGTCACGGGACCAAGAGGTGTTTGAATGGTATCATTCCTTTTACCAAGGTCATCTCTATCTAGATGCATTAGCCCCTCTTCTCTCCTCATGAATGCCACTAGGTTTCCTTGCGGGTCTCTTACGTAGGTATCTACATCATTATCTACCTCGGCTGGCCATGTAACAGTGATGATAAAATCTGCTTTAGATTTGACATTGTTCTCATTCTTGCTGGGATTAATCAGCATGAACGATAGCATGAACAATGCCGCAAAGCACAATAAAGTATTGAACAGTAAATCTAGAAACGATAGGTGAGCGTGGTAGTGTCTCATTATTTTCTTCTTATCTTGTCAACTGCTTGACTTAGATTGAAATACTGAATCTTTAGCAAAGCGCTACATATCAACCCTGTTAGGGTGCTATATAAAGCCGTAGACATACCAATGCCAAGATTCTTGATTAGGCCCTGTACAGTATTCACATCTGAAACATCAAGTTTAGTAAAACCCGATAGCATCATAATAAAACCAATAACGGTTCCAGCCATTCCTACAGTGAGGCACAAGTCGCTGGTGAACCAGCCAGCCTCCATGGTGTTTTCTACTTTCTTTATCATGTGCTCATCTTCTTCTTGACCACCCCTGTCTATGAAGCGGCTCAATAGCCACGTTTTGTATCCGCACCACTGGGACATCCCTAAAAATATGGCGGCTATAACAAAACTCAGCTTTGTAGCGTCATTCTGGTATAGTTCATTCCAGCCACCACCACTAGTAAAGACTGTTAAGCCTATTAAGATGGAAGCAAACGCTAGCCACCATCTCAGAAAGAGCTTGTGCTTGATCATAATTAATCCTTTACCGTTTGCGGCGTTAAAAATGGTTGATCTACAACATCATCTTGATATTTGTGGTAAGCAGCAAGTCTTTCCTTTTCCTTATCCATCGCTAATCGCATCTTTTCCATCTCTGTCCCGTATCCCTTTGCTACCTCTGGATTGCTTACCAAGTATGCCAACCAAGCAGTGAAGCTCTGCCTGCTATCCTCTAATCTTTTTACTCTTTGTTCCCGGGTTGCCTTCATTTCTTTGAGCATAGAATTCTTTTTAGTCTGAAGCTCACGATAGTCTTTGTTTAGAGATTCCTGTGACGCCTTCAGAGATGCCACCTGACGCTCTATATTAAAAAGTTCGTCCGATCTATCACTATCTGCTCCAACGGCCCGTATGGATTGAATCTCGGCCTCAAACAGGGATATCTGCTCAATGTTCTCCTTGTTGTGTTTGAGTGACCTGTTCATTAACAGCTCCAGCTTAATCAAATCGACAACCTGAAGCTCTTCAGTGGGTATAACATCGTCCTTAAATTGAGAAATAATGCGTGCCCAGTGATACTGGAACAGCTTTAGCTCGTCATCGGTGAATTGTTGCTTCAATTCAGCCCAGTATGGACGAAAAGTCAAGTCAAACTGTGCCTGTTCCTCCGGTGTAGTCTGGTCATCCATCCAAATGGGAGTACTTAAATCCCCCTTCGCAACTTTTTTACGAATAAAACCGAGAACGCTATCTGGATCTCGGTCGAGTTCGGTTGCAAGCTCCACATAGCCGAGATTGATATTCTCTTTTATAAATCTTTCTTCCTCTTTTGAGATTCTACCCTTCTTCTTCATAAAATCCATGCTCCCTTAAGATTCCCTCTATTGCTTCGAGTACTTCGTCCCGGCGTTGCTTAGTAATGTAAACATCGTTAATCATTCTTAAATAATCCATCCTGATCGAAGCTGGTAAATGCTCATTAATCATCTCAACCATAGTCTTCGTTTCAAGATCTTCATAAGACGTTGCAAATTTTTCATCATCATCGACAATTGTATTCTCATACTCTAATTGTGCTGGATTTAAAACTTTGACTCGGTCTCCATTGTCATTCTTTATGAAGTGATGGTCTCTCACGAAGTTTTTTAGCCGATTAGATAAATTTACGCTCAAAAAGTTCTCCAAGGGACGTTTTTCGTCGTACCTATTGAGGGCTTCCATGCAAATGATAAAAGCTTCCTGCTTTAAATCTTCAGCCGTGTACCCATAAAAAGTATATTTGGGTGCAATTCGGTTGCAGACCACCTCAATTTGGTTGACGACTTCCTGTTCTGTCATTCCTTTTGGTATTTTCATAGTCTACCTTATTGTTTCCTGAAAATTCTTTCCTGCTCCTCTAGCCTTGTGACTAAATCTCGGTTTGGACTCGGTGGCGGCTGAGGGGTATTGCACAGTGGACACATTTGGATCTTCTGTCCCGACTTGTGAAGCCCGTGGACGTGTTCAAGACCAAGAATCCGCTGCATCAAAATCGATCTCTGTTGAATTCCTGTGGCGTTTATCTGATTTAAGCTCTGTATGACGGCTTGGTCTAAGTTCCCCACCGCCTCCTTACCCTCGATTCTTTTCATAACCTTGTTGTTTTCAAGGTTAACAGCAAGGTCCGCACAAAGAAAACCTATTAGCCCAAAGACAAGTATCGCTTGTAATAATTTCATTAGATTAATTCCTTTAATGGATTTCTGTGGTCCAGAAGATACTGAGGTCTTCCGGTTCTATCTAGTAGAGTTGTGGACATTGTATCAATGCCCAGAGCAGCGTACATCGTAGCGCAGATTTCCTGTATATGGACTGGTCTTGACTCAGGAACTTCCCCAAGTCTGGTCGTTGAGCCAATAACCTGACCATGCTTAAAGCCACCACCGGCTAATAATGCGCATGATACTTGTGGCCAATGGTCTCTGCCAGCCCCCTTGTTAATCTTGGGTGTCCGTCCAAACTCACCCCATACAACTACCATGACATCATCCAACATTCCTCTTTCATCTAGATCTTCCACTAAAGCCGAAACACATTGATCCAGCTTACCCCCATGATCCCTCACAAGATCAAAATTGGCCCCATGACTGTCCCATCTCCCGTAGGATAATGAAACAGAGCGTGCTCCAGCCTCAACTAATCGTCGAGCCATGAGTACATGCTCATTAACGGTTGGTGCCCCATCATATTGGTACTTGAATGGCTTGCCATTTCCATATCGCTCTCTTACTTTCTCGTCCTCTTGGGATAAATCTAACGCATCTACTAAGGCACTTGATGTAAGAACTCCGAATGCCTCTTCGACGAATAGATCATCAACAACCGCCCTGTCAATTCCATTCCTTACACTCGCAAATCCTGAAAGCAGTTCCTTTCTACTTCTAAATCTATCTACATCCAAGTTCAGCTTCAAATCCTTCATCATTTCCCCATTTGGTTTAAATGGTTTATGAGTTTCGCCCAAGTAGCCAGCCCCACCAGCCTCAGACCAAGGCATATGACTGGTTGGCTCAGCAAGACCCACCGCTACCGGGATAGACCTGTCAACTGGACCCAGAATCTTAGAGGCAGCCGCCCCAATCGCGGGATACGTCGTCCCAGAGACTACTTCCCTGCGACTCCATCCTGTCATACACTGATGCCCATCGTGCCCTCCGTCTGAACCCACTACGGATCGAATCGCCGTAAACTTGTCAAACATAGATGCAATCTTGGGAAAAGCCTCCCCGATTTGGATTCCCGGTACTGGAGTGGCAATTGGTTGAAATGGACCCCGAATTTCCGAGGGCGCTTGTGTTTTTATGTCCCACATGTCTTGATGAGGTGGTCCACCACCTAAAAAGATGTTAATAATGGCTTTGTGACTCGTCTTGTTTTGATCTTGGGCGTACATAACCTGTGGCATCGTTAAAACACCGAAACCACCGACCGATAAAAAGCTTCTACGAGATAAAGTTAGCATTATGGGGTTCCTTATAAGGGAATTTTGTAAAAATTAGTGTTAAATTACTCATCTGCCCATTTCAGGGGCCTCCATTTGGTCCCATCGAATCCTTCAAACCGATTTTCCTTGTCGTTGAAGATGATACTACCCCGTTCTTTATTACGAGGGCGTCTTGAGAGGGGCTTGCAGACAAATTGGTCGGAAGAAATAATGGAATTCTTGCCTAAAAGCTCGAAATAAGCAGAGCCAACCAGAATTGGGGCTGTGGTTTTAGCAAGAGAGCCAACCAAGTGCTCGTGACCCAGTATCAAACCGAGTTCTTCTCGGTTTATTGACTGAATGTCATCATCCGTTCGGCCTAGAAGAGAATTTGGCTCAATTTGAACGGGTTCTGGTCTGCTGGGATTGGTTGTGCAGACTACTGAGTGGGTCAGAGGGCAATATTCTATAAAGTCAGAGGGCAAATAGGTGCCAATAATGAGATGAGTATCATCTTCGTAGATCGTAAACCCGTCTTTTGTCTTACCAAGGCAGGGTCTATGGTCTATTCTTTGTTCAAAAGAGATTAATCTGGTTAAGTAGGGCTTGTTTTTAGTCCCATCAAGGCGTCCAACGCCTCTTTCATAAGAAATTAAGTCTCTGTCTAGCTTGCAACTCTTAAATTCTTCTATTGTATAGTAAAAATTAGTGCCTATGGCGATTTGGGGAGGAATTGTGTCCTCTTCTTTCCAGAATCTGTGCAAAATACTACAGGCGGCTTCCATGTGTGCCAATGGAAGCACCCAGATTCGGTCAATTTCCTTTTCATACCGTGCAGGGCTAACTGCAAAGTAGTTATTTTTGATCTTCATCTGCCAAAAGTTCCTTTAAGGGTTTGTCCTCTTCCTCTAGTTCCGCCTTTACAGCCGCATTAAGGGCGGCAGTGGCTTTGCAGTGCAGGATCGACTCGCATTGAGCTGGTTTGTCTTTGTTATCTTTGGTTCCCATGGGATTTTTCCATAATTTTGTAATAAGTAGAAGTAAGTGCCTCTATATAATACACTGGAGGGCGATATTTTCCAAAATGAATCTGGGAAATACAGTCAGAATGACTATAATACAACGGACAATGGCTGCAAAGTGTCCAAAAATCAGTAAATATTTGTACAAAGTGAATAATTGGGCTGAAGTCTCACCTTAGTCCATCTGGTTTAGTGAGTGACTGGCGAGCTTACAAGGGTTCCAAGGTCAGGCAAAGAAAAAATCTAGGCGCTGGTGACAACCAACCTAGACCTGTGAAGCATTGAGTGGCTGATAGCATTGAGAGACTGAGAGCATTAAAGACCTGACTGCTCACTACCGCAGCTTGTTACCTGTATCTTATCTTCACAGGTATAAATGGTCTTGGTGCGCCCCGAGGAGGATCAAGAGGATGATTACATATGGGGCCTTACCTACGTAGTTTAGCTAAGACACCCCTGAGAAGTGTCCGTGTTGTGAGACAACCACCCTTGCTATTTTCATGCCAAAACGGCAAAAAAACCGTGAAGATAAAACTCCCCCCTCTTATTTACGTAAGTTATTGACCTATAACGACTTACGACATGGCATTCCCGCCCCGCGCGACGTAAACCCTTATGTGTAAACGACTTATGTCAATCTAGAATTATTTCTGATTTCTTTTTGTTTTTTGGTCTAAAGAACTTGACAGGTGAATGCCGATAATATATAATGGAAGCATAAGAAGTTACCACACACAAGGAACAAGACATGAAGAAGATCGACGCAACGGTTTGGGTAGGCGATGAACATGATGCCAACATGGTAGGTGATCGCACATGGATTACCATCCGCATTGGTGATCATGAGATTCTGGTGAACGTTGACCGATGGGAAATTGACGATGCGCTGGAAGATCTGGAAGACGAAAAAGAATCCCAATTAATTCTAGAAAGAATGCGAGCGAGTGACCAGACTAGTCACTAGGGTATAGTACAATACAAGCATACAAGTAACACACACTAAGGAAAACAGAATGAACATCACAACCAACAAGATCAACCGAGAGTACAAGGGCCACACAATTGCCATCGACATGATCGACGAGATCGACCCCGATGGTACGATTGTGGTTCGCAAGATGGTATGCTATGTGGTCGCACCTAACGGTGACGCTGGACCGTTGCGAGTGTCGCCATACATTCCCCTTGATGAGATCCACGCCCACGCTATTGATTGGGTGGATGAGGGTTGCCCCGGAATTGGTAACCCATTCGCCCCGGCTTGGGCTTGACATACACGTTCAGTATGGTACAATTACAGAGTAACATTCACACACTAAGGAAAACGACATGACTTCATTTGACTTGCAGATTCACCCCGAAGAAACAGCCGCCGCCCGTGACTATGATGCATGGCAGGATCTAGCCCGAGAGATTGAAGAGGCTGAGCTTTCCGATATCAACGCAGAGTTGCAGCTTGCGTCTGAGGATGAGGACAACTATGACGATGGCTGGCAGGATGAATATGAAGAGTATATTCTGAACCAAACACGATACGATGATGATAGGGATCTAGATTACTACGCATCGTGAGCGTAGTGTATCACCCCACCCACACGCCTAGAGCACAGAGGAGAGAGTACATGCGACAGATAGTCAACGCACACGGAACAAAGGCCAACGTGGTTGAGCACTTCATGCTGGCCAACCATTGGGAATACTACATCATAGAAGCAGCGGATGAGGATGGGTATGCATTCGCCCTAGTAGTAGGTGATGCTACTGAGATGGGTAGCGTATGGATGCCCGAGCTTGAGCCGTACATCCTACACCGTACCAATGACCTGAGTGATCTGCTTCCCCCTCCACAGTGGGGATGGGCTGATGAGATAGATGAAGAGTGGGCACCGGATGCGCTGGTGTGCAAGTGGCCGTATTAGCCTAACCATCCGCCTAGCGGCCCACTACACCAATGGCGTAAGCTGTTGATATAGAAGGACTTAGGGCGACAGGGGGGCGGCGGCGTCGTCGTAAACCCTTGCCACATAACGACTTAGAGAGATTTCAAAAAACTTTCTTTTTTTCTCAAGATGGGGGTTGACAAATGCCGATAATATACTATAATGGGAGACAGACAGAACGAAACTGAAGGAGACAAAAAATGTCCGAATTTGCACTGGTCGCACTGATCGCAATTATTTACGAAGGTCTTTTGGGGAATCTGTAATGTTAGATGTTATTGCCTTTTCAATGTTGTCCGCTGTTATTGTTCCCATCATTGTGCTTGGGGTCTCGGATGCCATGCAACATCCTTGGGGAAAATAATCCAAAATAATTCAAGTTCCCGCTTGACAACGCCGATGATTATAGTATAATAAGATCATGACAAGTCACAACCACGAACGCGAAGGAAACGAAATGAGCATCGAACGCAGCAAGCCTTTCATGGACGATTACCTCCCCGAGCAGGAAGAACCCGCCGATCCAGAACTGACAATGCTGAACGGCGACGATTGGCCCCTCGACCTGCATGAGGATGACGGGCAACCGTCCGAGTATGATGAATGGCAGGATTACATGGGTGGAGACGACTGGGACCACGGGCAATACGACTCGTGCGACTGGTAGGGCATGACCCGCAAGCCCAGCCCAAGTCGCTGGCATAGTTGGCGGTCTATTCAAAACCGCCCCAAACACACGGGTGACAAGCTCCCCAAGATCCGGGGCCGACCCAAACTTTTTAGATGAGAGAAAAAACATGACGATGCGAATTACTGAGGGTAAGGGTTTTCACATGGATCTGCCGAACGGCGTGACGGTTTCCATTCAGTTTGGTCCGGGCAATTACTGTGACCGACGCTTTGCCCCGCTCAACGCACCCACTGAGGCAGCAGCAAACCACGAGCACTGGGAGGCTGATCAGGCCGAGTGTGCCGCCTACGCGACTGACAGCAGTTGCAACTGGGTCGCCGTGCCGGGCTTCACTGGCGAGTATGACGACGTGTGCGGCTGGCTCGACGCTCAGGGCGTGCTTGATTTTATCAACGCAGCAAGCAAGGTCGTCGTAAGTCCTGACGTGGCAAGCACTTAGGGCGAGCGGGGGGCGCCCCCGGCGACGTAACCCCTTTCATGCCAAGTACTTACAACTATTTCATTATTTTCGGGAATCTTTTGGATTTTGTGTGGATTTCACTTGACATTTGTGCCGATAAATGTATAATAGAGACAACAACATAACACAAAGGGAAGAACATGAAACAGACAGCCGACGAAATCGTAATCCCCAGCCCCGGCGACAATGACCCACGGACAAGCATCGTAATCACAATCGATGGCAAAGTGGTCGCCCATGTTTTTGTGGGTCAGTTTTCCACCAGCGTATCCAAGGCGTACTGTACGCAAGGCGTTGAGATGGAAGCCAAAGAAGTTACAATTTAGTGCTTGACATATGATTGACCATATGGTAAAATCAGGTATACGAAACACACACGAGAGGAAAATTATGAGCTACAAATTTGAAAACACGGTTGGCGGTCGATTGGTCAAAGAGTTGGAAACAGCAATCAAAGAATGCTTGGTTGTTCCGAATGGCTGGTTGCCTGAAGAGTTGCATGACAACGTTCGTGGTGGTCGCACTCTTGCACGTCTTGAAAAGATGTGTGACAAGCGTGACGGCTTGACTGAACACCGCAAGCTGAAGGCGTTGAAAGCTGAGAACATTGAAAACTATCGAAAGCAATTCGAGGAAAGTGGTTCGTTTGAGTATGACGGACACCGTAACGAATTGCAATTGTATAAAAATGAAATGGCTTTCTGTTCGGCTTGTCCCGACATTGAAATTGACGAAGACGATTTGCTGGAGCAATAAAATGAACGATTATCAAGATTTGCCCGAAGGTCTTAACATGCTGTGCAGGTGCGAGCGAACCCTAACCAATTCAGTTTTGGTTCTAAGAGTTCCCAAGCATGTAACACCTAACGAGTTTCCTGATTGGTGTGTTGAGAATGTCCCGTTTGGGTTTCATCCGGCTGACGTTGCAATGGCAACTGATGAACAATGTGAAGCAATGGAGTACTACGAATGAAAACGCTGCGAAAAGGTAAAGAGTTTAAGCGAGTCAAAGATTCCACAGCGGCTGACCGCAAGGCCCTTAGAAAATTGGTCGATAGTGGTTGGTCCTACTGTGATAAAGCTACATGGAAAAAAGAAGAGAGGGATAAATAATGTCGCCATGGTGGTTATTGTTATCGGTTGCGGGAATTTGTTATATTGTATACGTAGCAAGAAGGGAACCACAATGGTAATTAAAAGTGAAGAAATTAAAGCGGGGCTGTGTTGTATCGTGGCGCTGATCCTTGGGGTTATCGTAAGCGGGCTGATGATGTAAGTCCTGTGGTGATATAGACTTAGGGCGACGGGGGCGGGGCGGCATCGCCGTAACCCCTTTGATACCAACGACTTAGGGCAATTATAAAAACTTTCAGAAAAGCTAAAGATCACCCCTTGACATTGCCGATATATATAGTAGAATGGAAGAGCACAGCAGCCCAGTCAAAGCCTCCTAGAGTGAAGGGTGAAAAGATGGTCATGGCTTCCCATCCTGCTGTCTCTCCTGATCCAGCCGGATAAGCCCATAGCGAAACAGCCAGCGGTCAGCGAAAAAAGCCGAAATTAATTAAAGAATCCCCTTGACAAAGCCGATAAATAGAGTATAATAGAAGCATGAGCACAAGCCAATGGGAATGGGAAGAGATGTGGAAGGCAATCAGAGAGTACGACGAGAGGATGAGAGATGGGGCGAAAAAAAGAGACGATCACCCTCACGATCAAAGTGGGGAAGGTGAGGAAGGGACACACCCCACACACAACGGGTAGTGGGGCACACGACAACCGGCCCAAACGGAAACGTACACGCCAAGCACAGCGTAGTGCATGGCAAGAGGAAGTTTAATTATGAAGGATGAGAAAATGAGCGTTACATTCGCTAAGGACAAAGAGACAAAGAACACAATCCGATTCACGTCACCCATCGGCAACGATATCAGTGGCAGCATCTACGTCCAGAAGGATAGTGATCTGGCCAAGGAAACGGAAATTGTTTTGGAAATCGCAGAAAAAGCTGAAGTTTCCGCTTGACAATGCCGATAAATATAGTATAATGGTAGTATAAGACAAACCGAGACCAGCGGATAAACTGGTCATCTTACACGACACGGGTACTGGAGCCAACGGGCTAGGGTTAAGAGCCACTGAATCCCGCACAACATTTTTTAGGAGAGCGAAATGAAAGTTTCACAACAAGTAGATGCTGGACGGTTGAGCGGTTCTTGGGTTAAATATGATGGAACCATCGACTTGGAGTTTGGCAAGGACGAAGTGACGTTTCAGGCAGACGAGACTCAACTGCGAAGTCTTGTGACCCGATTGAGCAAAAGGATCGCAGAAATTGAGGAGGAACGGGCTAAAGCCCAGATGGAAAATGAAGACGAGTAAATCACAAGAGCCAATTATCCGCGTTGGCACAGAACTTTCGTGCGGAACAGTTGTCGCCATCCTGACTGATGGTGTTAAAGTAAGAACGCCAGAAGGCGTACACACAATTCCTTTTTCTAAAGCAGAGGAGCTAATTTATGTTGACTAGTCTTTATCAAAAGCGTAACGGGCGTCGTATTCATACGCTTTACCCCACTGGGGGAAACAAGAATGTCCTGCGGAACGTTGATGGTGTCAAACTGGCATCGTTCACAGGGCCAAGTGGGCGGGGTATTACCGTCCAAGAGGACAGCGGACAGATTCGCTCACTGTCCCTGTCGAAGTGTGTCGCGTCACTGTAGCGACCCTTTCGTGTTGTGTGGGGGGAGGGGGGTCCGTTCGCCTCCCTCCCTTTTTATTTTTGGGGCTGTAGCTCAATTGGCAGAGTACCGGATTGTCTATCCGGTGGTTGTGGGTTCAAATCCCATCAGCCTCGCTTATCATAACTCCTTGCTGGGTAACGACTTAGGACGACGCCGCCGGGGCTTTGTCGCCGTAAGTCCTTATCTACCAACATGTTATGCCAATTATAAAATAATCGTTATTTGCTAAAGTTTTATGCTTGACTTTGACGATATATAATGTAGAATCAAGTATATGACACAACACCCACACAAGGATGCGAGCATGAGCAAGCCGAGAGTCGAGAAGAGCCATGAAGTATTGGAGCACATTGACCCGACCAAAAAGGTTCGTGTGTACAGAAATCTCAACAACAAATGTGTGAGCGTAAAACAAGGGAATAAAGTAAAATGTCACGCCACAAATGTGGTGCTAAAGGATTGTAAATTCATCGTTTCAGAAGCAGGACAACGGAGGGTCCGAAATGAAAAGAAAAAAAACGTACATGCGTTTATTGAGGGCTATGTGGTTAGTGCTCGTAGGTCGCTTGAGCTTCTCGACTTTGGTTGGGACAAAGTACACTACAACCCCTATGAGACAGACCACTGGCTATTGTCATCACTGCCATACGACCAATACGTTGACGAAGCCCAATGGGTAGATGTGTGGTGTGATGAGGTATGCGGGGATGTACTCGCATTTAATTTGTCTTACAAAAAGATGGAGAGTGAAGAGGAATGAGTATTATTATGGAAAGAGTTGCCTTGTGGGCATGGATTGTTGTTTCAGTATTTTTCACGGGATGGACATAATGTACGAGACGAATTTGTATTTTGCGTGTAGTGTAGCGGTGATGACCTTGAGCCTTATGGGTTTGGATGCTTTTCGTAAGCCCTGACCCCGTAAGGGTTTAGGACGACGGAACCCCCGCCCCGTCGCTGTAACTCCTTACCACCAAACGACTTACGACAATCATAAAAAACTTCTAGAATTATCTCAAGAACCCCTTGACAAATAGCCGATATAATATATAATAGGGTTAATGAACAGCAGGGATGGAGAGAACCTTGCTGATGACTCCCAAAACAAAGCCGCTCCCCTTTGATGAAGTGAAAGCCTAACGTCCATCATTGGGGTATAAATGCGGCACAACACATATGGCTCGGTGTAGATTACGCCGGTTGATAAGCCACTGATTTGAAGTAGAAACGAAGTCGAGGACAAGGCGGTTAACCTAATCGACGGACACAACGGAACAGCTTAGTTCCTCCATATTCAGTGCAATCGGTCGAGGGTGCGACACCCTTGCGAGTCGCCACACAACAGTTCGGCGTATCACCTAATCCAAAAGGATTGGGCGGCATGGGCTGAGTCAGCGAAAAAGATTAAAGTTTAGGGTTGACAACGCCGATAAATATAGTATAATGAGAGAGTATCACACACACAACGGAGCGAGCAAATGTTGAAGTTCTCAAAAGCAAACGCGAAAATTGAAGCCCTGAAAAACGTCGAAGAATTGCAGCCATATCTTGATGGTGGCAGGCGTAAAATCTATTCACTGGATCTTCTAAGCGGCCACTCTTGCCCATTCGCCCACGATTGCCTATCCAAAGCCGTGGCCGATGAAAACGGCAAGCGAACAATCAAGGACGGGCCACACACACAATTCAGGTGTTTTTCGGCCAGTCAGGAAGTCCAGTATACTAACGTGTACAATCTTCGCCAGCATAATTATGATGCCTTGAAAGCCCACAAGGATGATGCTGATATGATGTACTTCCGTCTCTATGAGTCGATTCCAAGTGATACCGGTATTGTTCGGATTCACGTTGCTGGCGACTTTTTCAACGAAAACTATTTTAAGGCTTGGATTCGTCTGGCAAATAAATATGCCGGAATCCTATTCTACGCCTACACCAAGAGCCTACGCTATTGGGCCAACAACCGGGACGATGTTCCCGATAATCTTGTTTTGACTGCAAGCTATGGTGGTCGTGACGATAATATGATCGACACGCATAGCCTACGATCCGCAAAGGTAATTTTTAGCGAAGCGGACGCTAACGGTTTAGAAATTGATCACGATGATTCTCATGCTGCAAGACCTAGCCTAGCACATAAAGACTTTGCGTTGCTGATTCATGGCACACAGCCAAAAGGAACAGAAGCAGCACAAGCATTGAAAACCCTGAAAGGCAAAGGCAGCTACAGCAGAAAGAAAAAACCTGAGTTGACTTACGGAGAAATTATGGTATAATAGATGAAAACCAACCCCGGAGAGGAAATGATTCAACTGATAATCTACTCAATCCTATTTGCTACGCTACACACATTTATTGACAAGAACACTAAAGGTTACTAAAATGAAAAGTCTGATTTTGATGAACTACAAACAGCCTGTCGACGGTGGGAAATTCCGCTGGGGCGTTGTAGAATCTGTGCGGAACACCAAGAAAGACCCCGTTTCGCTTCCGAGCGGATACCGGATCGACGATCTTTGGAATGGTATTTTTGACCGTTCCAAGAATCTCGCCACGGTGAAAACCCGCAAGGGTACACGGGCGTTCTACTTGGAGCGTGCAAAATGGAAGGTAAAAATTCCGTTTGTGGGTTCCTTGGTGGCTCCGTTCATCTAGGGGTGAGCGCGCCTGTCATGCGTGTGCCTTTCCCGCGCGGCGATGACGAACACAAGCCGTTCGCGTGGGATTGGCACAGTCCCTTTTCCTTAAGTCCTTATGCTGTAAGGGTTTAGGGCGACGGTGCCCCGGCCGCGTCGTCGTAAGTCTTTTAGGGACAACGACTTACGCCAATCATAAAAACTTTGGGAATTATTAAAGCTCAGGGGTTGACAATGCCGATATATACTATATAATGGGGGAGTAATCACAACGAAAGGATGAAAAGATGATACCAGAAACGACTACAATTTCCACCGCTTGTCGCCACTGTGGAACGCTCCACGATATCGACGCCCCAACAAGAGGCTGGATTGATTGGCAAGAGGGCGAGCTGATTCAGGTGGCATTGCCCACACTGACAGAGGGCGAACGCGAGCTGCTCATTTCGGGCACTTGCGATACCTGTTGGGATAGAATGTTTCCGCCAGAAAATGATTGACATTGGCCATCGATATGGTACAATGAAGATGTTGCAAGAGTTTACTTTTTGAAAGGGTTTAGAAATGCAAGTTGCAAGTAAGAATGTCACTGAGAAAATTCAAGAGGCGTTCAATTTTACGGTTGATAAATTCCCACTGAGTGGGCCTGATGGGATGCGTACTCCGTGGTATGCAATGTTCAGGTCCGACACTGAGGACGTTGTAGGCAAAGGGTCTGTAACTTCTCGTTATGTTCCTCACCAAACTGATGACGTTGTCGCATTGTGTGACGCTGCATCGGAAGCGTTTGATGGTGAGATCGATGTCAATTGCCATTTTCGTGATGGTCATTATGTGTCGATCCAACCAACCAAGCACGACCGATTAGCAGTGTTTGGTCAACGCGATAACGTTTGGCCTCGCGTGATTGTCAACGCTGGCTATGATGGGCGGGCTTTTGCCGCTACGATGGGTTACTATCGTGATGCGTGTCAGAATCTCGCTATGATGCGACAGGTAAGCGGTACAACCGTTTCCATCCGTCATACGTCTGGCTTGCGTGGATACATGGACGAACTGATTTCCACCTTCAACACCCTGAAGGATTCTTGGAATGGTTTGTCTGATGTAATCATGCACTTGGAATCCTCAACGGTGCAGATGGTAGATTTCCTCAATGAAATTTATCCTCAGCCTGAAGCGGATGCAAGCAAGCGAGCCGTGACGGTTCACCGTGATCGCACTGAAGCTATCTTCAAGCGATTGCAAAGTGAGCGTTTTCGCACGGGTCGTGATCGCATGACAGACACGTTTGAGGTTTCAGCTTGGGAGGCATTCAACGCTGTGCAGGGATATGTGCAGCATGATGCTCAGTCGAAGAAGGGTTTTAAATCTGACTTCGATAGAATCCTGAGAGCTTCACGAGATGCCAACGTCCGCAAAGCGGAGAGCATGGTTCTCGAACTCGTAGCGTAAACCCTTTCGTTGTGTGGGCGGGGGCGGTTGGGATATTTTTATCCTAATCGTCCTCGTTTTTATATATAGGGCTTGACATGATACAATTATTATGCTTATGCGGATTGTTTGTTATATCGTACTGGCTTATAAATGATCCAGATTGACGTAAACCCTTGTGGCGTAACGACTTAGGGCGACGCCGCCCCGGCGCCATCGTCGTAACTCCTTTCATACCAACAACTTATGTCAATTTCCCAGTGCAAATATTGTGCCAAATAAAAATTAAAGATTCTGGTTGACATGTGCCGATACATATGGTATAATGAATGGTGGACGCCCATGTTAAGATAGGATGACCAGACTGGTGTGTCCCACCCCATCCTTGCCTGTCGTCCAATGTCGTACAGCCAGCCAAATTCCGATTTTTTTCAGAAACAGTGAAGATT
>CEUZ01072954.1_pt1 | contig 15504 bp, 10 predicted proteins | sample 361511 | NCBI WGS metagenome assembly CEUZ01 (sample SAMEA2622822, study PRJEB7988) | marine metagenome | biome: marine biome (ENVO:00000447); feature: surface water layer (ENVO:00002042); material: "saline water (ENVO:00002010), including plankton (ENVO:xxxxxxxx)" | depth 5 m
CCTGTGTATTTCAGATAGAATTTCTTCTCTTGATTTTCCAATGTCCATAGCGATTGTAGCAGCCCCGTGGAATAGCCGATCAAGGTGCTCATCGATGAATACTAAGTGACCGTTGTGCAATCTGAAAGATTCCCAAACTCCATCCCCCAATAGAAAACCTGCATCGAATACTGAGACTTTGGCATCACTTCTGTGAAGTAGGTCCCCATTGACAGAGATAATGACTTCCGAGTTACGAGGGTCGTCCTCGTAGTCGTGAGTACCCATCGACTACCTCAGAATTCGTTCCCAGTAAGTCGCTCGTACATAGAAGCGTAAAGTTGTGCGGTCTTGTCAATCATATCCTGAGGCAGGGCTGGAATCGGGGGCTCATCTAGTCCCTTGTCTCTAGCATCATACAGAGCCTCGTGATGTCCGATGTCTATGTAATGCTCCCTTACGAACTCCTTTGAAAGAGATTCGATTCTTCCTTGAGCATAGGTATCTGCATCCCACCATCTATCTTCATCCAGAGTCCCAAACGAGTCTACGAGAACAGGTTTTCTTCCCGGACCTAAGGCAAACTCCTTCTTGCCGTCAACGTGAATCAGTCCGCGCTTTCCGGCCTCTCTTTCGATTATTGCATCAATCTTGAGAACTGCTTCTAGAATAGAGTCGAATTCCTCCTCGGTCAGATTAGAAATCTGTAGGGCCTCCTCTCGGTCTAGTAGCCGATCGAAGGCCTCGAACTTAGTTGAGACTTCTAGGTACGGTTGTGGTAGTTTGCAGTTCTCCTCCAATTGAGTACCCGGCTCAAACCCGAACTCTTCGGGGCCGACTTCGCCCTTGGCATAGCGGCGCCAACCAGAACCTGCTAGATGGTGCCTACAAATAACCTCTAGAGGAACGAAAACATTCTCCATGTCTCTAGGAATTGCTCCAGGTTCTTTGATTACCTCAAAGCGCTTGGCCAGACATCTATCTGGAGCGTTCATCTCAATTAGATGGGTGTCACATATCCCTTCCTTGGTGATTAAATCAAACCAATGACAAGTCGTTCTGTTCAGGCTCTCTCCTTTTCTAGGGATTAATGAAGGGATAATTTGGTCGTAAACTGAAATTTGATCCGTGTATCTGAATTCCAAAATATCCGGATTATCTGTACTCCATACTTGCTTGACCTTTCCAGCGTAAAGTAACTCGCCCATGTCATAGCTAGACTAATCGCCTCGATTAATATTGCTAAGTCAAATTGTGTGATTAGCTTAGTTCGGAATTCTCCGCCTAATCTATATCTGATGAACAAGTGAAGAGGATGACCCATCATGCGTGAGTTGAGTCTCTGTTCAGTTAGGAATCAACCTGAAAGGGCAAACCGAGTAGTTTCAATTGTCGCTCTTTTGGTAATTGTGGGATTGGTAGGTACCAGTCAAGCCGCTGACTATCAGACTGGTTGGTATGTTGCAGATTCGGGCTCGGAAATGGAACTAAATGCAGCTGAATCTTATGGTGAAGAAATCTGGATTTTTGGTAACTCTGGGATAATTCTAGTCAGTAACGACTCGGGTCAGACATGGATAGGAGAAAACTCTCCAACTTCCGAAGATATTCGCCACTCTGACTCAGCCTTTGGCGCTCTTGCGATAGCAGGTGATTCGGGCATGCTGTTTCTAAAGCAGGAGTCGAGTTCGGATTGGACTGAGATATCAATAACTGAGGACATTAATGCGATATCCCTCACTACAAATAACAGTCTGGTCGCAGTTGGAAATGAAGGTGCGATGTGGAGATTTGGAGGTTCAGAGTGGGAATCTATAGCCACAGGAGTTGATGAGGACTTGCTCGATGTTTCCTTCCTTGATGATGACCTAGGAGTTGCAGTTGGGAAAAATGGTACTATCATTTTCTCAGAGGACGGAGGGCAGACTTGGGATTACAGAGATGCCCCCAGTGAGATTATTCAGAATTCTATTGTTTCTGTAGAGTTCTTCAGTTCAGTTAGAATATATGCAGTTACTGATCATGGACATATCATCAAGTCGGCTAGAGAGGGCACTACGGATGTTGGATTTCTCTGGAACTTGGTCGAAATTGAGAGACATTATCCTCCCGGATCAAATGAGTTCGTTGGGAAGTTGACTTCATTAGGGGTCTCAATTCATTCAATCGATGTTGTCTCAACCAACAAATTCCTGCTGGTTGGTGCAGATGGATATGTCTCAATGAGCAAGGACGGGGGCAACATTGTCACGCAGCAAATTAATCCCGCAGGAAACAACACATCTCTCCATGACATTGCGATGATTGATGCGTTCGATGGAATAGTAGTCGGCGAAAAGGGCTTGATATTGTGGACAGACCGGGCAGGAGAAGATGAGCCGGTCGGATTTGAAGTAATCAACTTCAACGATTTTGACAACTTCGTTGACTACTCCAAGGATATGCTCTTCGCCGGCTTCATCGCTACAATCAAAATCGTTGTTTTCGGTATTGTGATGGGGTTCCTAATCGGCGTCACACTGGCTATGTGCAAAACTTCGCCAACATCGATGAAATATTTGGTGGAGAGGTTTGACCCGAAGATCGTCAGGATGGCAGGGATACTGATTGCTGGTTCCGGCCTGTATCAATTCTATATCGCAGTTCCCAAGATCGCAGATTTGGGGCTTGATGGAATAGAGAATATTTTCGTCCCCGTTGGAGAGCCAGGAGCATTTGGCAGAGTCCTATTGGGAATTGGATTGACTTTCGTCGGAGTTCTATTCATGACCAACGATGGTAAGTTCTCGAAGTTCAAATTGAAAGGATTCAAACTCAACCCTTGGGGAGTCAGGCCTCTGAATACGATTGCTACCGTTTATACTGATTTCTTCCGCAATACTCCACTTATTGTGCAGTTCATGTTCATTCATTTCGGACTACAGTTGGGCAGATTGATTCAAGAGCCAGCTCAGGCGTTCTTAGAGGATTCCACAGGAGGTGTGGCTCAATTTATCAAGGAAGAATTCCTAAATGATAGAGCGTACATTAGTGCAATTTGCGCCCTTGGGTTCAACTCAGGAGCATACCAGTGCGAGACAATCAGAGGTGCAATTCAGGCGATTCCTTCGGCACAAATGGAGGCTGGCAGGAGTATCGGCCTGACCTATATGCAAACCATGAGGAGGATCATCTTACCTCAGGCAATCAGAATCTGCATCCCCCCCATGGGTAATGAAATGGTGAATCTCGTTCTGAATTCATCACTTGCGATGGTCATCGGATATGCAGAGTTGACTAGGCAAGGGAAACTGATTACTGCAGTCACTTTCCAGATGGCATACACATGGGGCATGGTTCTGGTCTCCTACTTCGTAATCACTTGGACATTGGCCTTACTACTGAGAAGACTCGAGGAGAGCACTAGGATACCCGGCTTGGGAATGACAGGAGGTGAGTGATTGTCAGATGGTCTGCTAAGAATTGAGAATTTGCACAAAATCTACTCTGGAGGAGTGCATGCCGTCAGAGGCATTTCATTTAGTGTCAAGGAAGGAGAGTCGGTGGCAATCATTGGATCTTCTGGTAGCGGTAAGTCAACTGTCCTAAGGTGCATTAACCGACTAATTGAGCCTACAGAAGGTGAAGTCTACCTCAAGAATGAGCAAATCAATACTCCCCATGCAGACATCAACGAAGTGAGGTCTAGAATTGGAATGGTCTTCCAATCATTCGAACTCTTTCCACATCTCAAGGTGCTTGACAATATCACCTTAGGATTGATTCATGTTCGAGGGATGTCTAAGTCAGAAGCCGAGAAGCAGGCAATCGAAGTCCTCGAAAGAGTCGATATGCTTGACAGGAAAGATGCTTATCCTGGAAATCTTTCAGGCGGCCAGAAACAGAGAGTTGCAATTGCCCGCTCTCTGGCGATGAAACCCGAAGTGATGCTGTTTGACGAACCTACTAGCGCTCTGGATCCGGAGCTCATAGGTTCGGTGCTGCAGACCATTAGGAGTCTAGCCGACGACGGTATGACTATGGTAGTAGTGACTCACGAAATTGGATTTGCCAGGGATGTGGCAGATAGAGTAGTCTACATGGATGAGGGAGTAGTGGCAGAAGAAGGTCCTTCTTCGATTATTGAGGAACCTAAGACTGAACGAATGCGCAAGTTCCTATCCTCAATTCACGAAGAAGATTAGACCATTCCCTGAGCTTGCATTGCCTCGGCAACCTTTAGGAAACCGGCGATATTTGCTCCAGCAACATAGTTGCCCGACAATCCGTACTTCTCAGCCGTCTCAAATGCATTCTTGTGGATGTTAACCATGATGCCTTCGAGTTTCTCGTCGACTTCTTCACGGGTCCAACTCATCCTCAGACTGTTTTGACTCATCTCAAGTCCTGAGGTCGCAACCCCGCCAGCATTGGATGCCTTTCCTGGAGCAAATAGGATTCCGTTTGCGTGGAAGCACTCAACGGCTTCAGGTGTGCAAGGCATGTTTGCACCTTCGGCTACTGCGATGACGTTGTTATTGACAAGCATTTGAGCCTCTTCTCCGTTGACCTCATTCTGTGTTGCACACGGAAGAGCGATGTCCACTGGAGTATCCCAAAGGCCGTTGAGATTAGGTTCTGGCTTAGAAGCGGTGTATACGACGCCATCAAAATGGTCAGCGTATTCTTTGATTCTGCCTCTCCTGTTATTCTTCAAATCCATAATCCAAGCCAACTTCTCCCTGTCAATTCCTGCAGCGTCGTAGATGAATCCGCTACTATCTGACATGGTCACTGGCTTTCCGCCTAGATCCAAAACCTTCTCACAAGCGAACTGGGCTACATTACCCGAACCGCTGATTGCCACAGTTGCACCATTGAAGCTCTTACCCTTGGTAGCGAGCATCTCTCGAGCGAAGTAAACCAGTCCATACCCGGTCGCCTCCGGCCGAATTAGCGAGCCGCCGTAAGATAGTCCCTTTCCGGTAAGTACTCCCGTGAATTCGTTTGCGAGTTTCTTGTACATCCCGAATAGATATCCTATTTCTCTTCCGCCCACTCCTATATCTCCAGCTGGAACATCCAAGTCAGCACCAATGTGCCTCCATAATTCCATCATGAACGATTGGCAGAAGCGCATAACCTCGGCATCGGACTTACCTTTAGGATCGAAGTCCGAACCACCCTTTCCGCCTCCCATGGGAAGTCCGGTCAGGCTGTTCTTGAACACCTGCTCAAAGGCTAGGAACTTGAGAATAGATTGGTTGACACTAGGGTGGAATCGCAATCCACCCTTGTATGGTCCAATCGCACCATTGAATTGAATTCTGAATCCTCTGTTAACGTGGAAGTTTCCATCATCGTCGTACCAGGGTACTCTGAACTGAACGATTCTCTCGGCCTCGACCACAGCCCTGACTACAGGCAGGTACTCTGGATGGGCCTCAATAACCGGGACTAGGCTGTCTAGGACCTCTTCTACCGCCTGATGGAACTCAGGCTGGTTCGGATCCCTTGCAATTACGCTGTCGTATACTTCTTTCATTGTGCTGTCCATTGGCTCACCAAGGGGATTCTACGATTCCTGTTTGAGGGACCGGGCGCTTGCGCGACCGAGGAGGGGCTTTTGAATGGTATCATCAATTGTTGTCCGTAAAGAAGGCACCACAATAGCCCGATAATATTAGGAGAAAAGGTGTCTTTCGGCCAACTGCGCTACTTTTTTCCGATGGCTGGGCAGAGTGATTACGTATACTGCTGCTTGGCTAACTTGGCGGTTTCTCAAAGCGTCAGCAATCGGGGTGTGTTCGCGGAACCAACGAGTTTTCCCGTCATCCCCTAGAATCCTAACTTCGACCTGTGACATTCGGGGTTCAGCCAGTAATAGTTTGATGTTTGGAACATCAACTGCAACGTAACCTGGAGGGAGTCCAGCTCGGTGTGCTAGGTCGTCCTCAAACTGCTGTCTGCTTTCGGGGCTCTCGAAAATTCTCAACAGGTTCGCAGTCTGCTCCTCGCTCAAGTCCTCTCTTCGTCTGCTTGCGCATACCTTGAGCAGTTGTCTGTACTTGAGACGTCTAATCATGTCTTGTGCATAATCACCTGCTCCTGCTAGGGCTTCCCAAATCTCAGCGTCGACTCTACGTTGGAGATCTATCGAATCAGGCAGGCTTTCTGAACTCCTCTCTACTGCCCTAGAAAGCATGACTTCGGTAACCCTAGTTACTCGGTGGAAATAGACGGCGCTATACATCAGGGCACGAGCCATCATCATACCTTCAAGTGCTGGTAGGCCTCCTTCTTCGACCGCAATGTCTCCGCTGTGCCTCTCTAGACACATGATTAGTCTGCGATGATCCACTATACCGTGCTTGACCCCTGTGAAATGAGAATCTCTTAGAAGATAGTCGAGTTGATCGCAATCCACAGGACCGTGTACCAAATGTGCAAGAGTTAGGTCCTGATCGACGAAATTCTCCTTGCCTGCAGTCCAAGCGCTAAGAGAGCGTTCGGTTCCTCCTGCTCCCGGACCCCTGATTAGCCCGGCTACCTCCTTGGGATCAAGCCCATGAGATTCGAGAATTTCGGGCACTGTCCTTCTATCGGAGACGGAATTTTCCTCTCCTTCTCTTAGTACATCATAGTCTCCAACGATTATGCCTTCTGTAATCGACATGTGATCCATGCCTCCCCTCTCGTGTAGAATGTGCTCCAATGTGTGAGAGTAAGGGCCGTGACCTACATCGTGCAGCATGGCTGCAGCTTGGACGGTATTGGTCTCATGTTCATCCAAACCCAGCGACTCGGCCATCATGCCTGCGATGTGCGAGACACCTAGAGAGTGTTCGAAGCGTGTATGATGGGCCCCTGGGAACACTAGATGTGCTAGTCCTAGTTGCTTGATGTGACTGAGTTTGTTCATCTCAGGAGTACTCAACAGGTCCGCTCTGACTCCCTCGATTCTAAACTGCCCGTGAATGGCGTCATTGATTACCTTCATCTCAGACCCTGCGAGGCTGCGAAAGGACACCCTGCCTTGAATCGCACTATCGTAAAATTCTGCAGTTATGAGAATTCAAGTTGATTTAGTACAATATCTTGCATTTCAATTGTCTTTCATTTGCAATACAATTAATAGGCTCTACCCGGTCTGCCAGACTCAGGAGGAATGCGTGGTGGCCGGTGTCAGTCCGATGGTTTCGCTAAGAATACCCGAAGATCACCTAATGGAAATCGATCAACGGGTCGGCCTCGATGGAATGAGAAACAGGTCCGACGTGATTCGAGAGGCTGTTCGCAAGTACCTAGCATCACCTCTGCCCACGATGGGCGAACGTGTCGAGGTCGACCTTGGTCCCGATTTAACCGCCAGAATGAGAGATTTTTGCAAGTTGCACGGAGAGAGTCCGTCCTCAGTTCTGCGTCAGGCTGCTCGCGCACACATCGCTAAGGCAACACTCGAGGGGGCTACTGTGGACAGGGTCCTTGAAATGCGTATGGATGAGCTACGTGCGCGCTTTGATGAAGATTCGAACGCTCTATGAGGTGAGAGATTGAGCGATGATGGGATGCACGGGAATGCGGGGGGGCGTCGTGGACGCCCCCTCGCCCAACCCTCCCGTGGCCTGAGGGGATTAGTCAAGAGGGCGAAACTTTCCAATGCAGCAGGATATGATGCCCGCGAAGCCCCTAGAATTCAGAATAGGACTGGCAGAGACGATTTGCTTTGAGAATCGACACACACCGTCCCGCACATTCGTGCGGGGCACCCAAATTGAGCAGTCTGAACCTTGATGCGTTGGATGCTCATCCGGCGTCATGGACAAGGGTATGTCCGACTGGAGTCGTTTCGAAAGACTGACTCCTTTCAGGGTTCGAGATGTGCTTCTAGTTGCAAGTCATTTCGATCACTACCTGCTAGAAGAATCCGGATACCTAGCAGAGATTATGAGACAGGAATACTCTGACCTCAATCTGTCTCAATCTCCTAGAATCATCCACAGTCCAGAAGCAAGAGATGCGTTGAGGCTGTTGAGGGACAGGGAGTTCGATGTCGTCATTACGATGACTAGAGTCGGTGACATGGACGTCAATGCGTTTGGAATCGAGGCCAAGAGAATCCGGCCAGGTCTGCCCGTGATGATGCTCAGCCACAATACTAGAGAGTTGGCAGGACTGAGTGCTGGAGAGGGAATTGACAGAATTTTTGTTTGGACCGGCGATAGTAGGATTCTACTATCAATCTGCAAACTAATAGAAGACGAGAGGAATGTGGAGAACGATGTTCGAGACGGTGATGTTCAAGTCATTCTGCTAGTTGAAGATAGTCGCAGATTCTATTCAGCTTACCTACCACTGCTTTACACTCAGTTGGTCAATCAAACTACTAGGCTTATGGGAGAGGGAGGGAATCTGCACGAAAAACTACTGAGGCTTCGTGCGCGTGCTAAGATTCTCTTGGCCTCAGATATGGATTCCGCGAAGACGATAATCAACAGGTATCAGAAGAACCTAATCGGAGTCTTCACTGATGGTCGATTCCCGAATGAAGGCGGAAACCGAGATACTGCGGGCCTAGAGTTGGTAAGATATGCTCAGCAGGGGCACCGTTACCTACCAATCCTATTCCAATCAAAAAATATTGAGTTGAAAGAGGAGGCTGAGGCCCTAGGAGTCAGATTCTTGCACAAGGAAGATACTCAGTTGTACCAAGGTATTGAGGACTTTATGGTAGAGGAGATGAACTTCGGTGATTTCGTCTTCCGTGAACCAGATGGCGCAGAAATAAGTAGAGCGTCAAATCTCAATGAGTTAGCAGAGGGAATTGAGACTGCGCCGATTGAAAGTATAGAGCACCATGCACGCAGAAACCAGTTCTCGCACTGGCTAAGGACTCGGACTGAGTTCTCACTTGCAGCTAGAATGAGGCCGATGACAATAGATGATTTTGACGATGCTGAGGGAGTCAGGACATATCTGACAGACTCCCTAAGGGGGCATATTGAACACGTCAAAATGCGAACAATCAGAGACTTCGACTCAAGTACCGGAGGAGTTGGTTTCCAGAGAATAGGGAGAGGCAGCCTTGGTGGAAAGGGCAGGGGTCTGGCGTTCTTTTTCACTAGGATGCCAGATTTAGGACTCAGTGATTCGTACCCAGAAGTTGACTTTGTCATTCCTCGATCAATAGTTTTGGCAACGGATGTATTTGAGGAATTCATTGATGACAATGGGCTTGCGAAGTATGCGTATGAGGACTACGATGATGAAGTGGTCAATTCAGCCTTCCTAGAATCAGATTTCCGAAAAGAGATTGTGGATGAGTTTTCGAAGTTAATCGAGGGAATAGACTGGCCTCTTGCAGTTCGTTCTTCCAGTCTACTCGAAGACTCTAGTCATCAGCCGTTTGCAGGCGTATATTCCACTTACATGCTAGCAAACGATCATCCCGACTCAGGAACCAGACTGAGTCGTTTACTTGAGGCTGTGAAGTTAGTATACGCATCGACCTACCATAGGGCGGCCAAAGCATATGTCAGCGCTACACCTAGCACGATAGAAGACGAGAGGATGGCCGTTGTAATCCAAGAGCTGATTGGAGACGAAGTTAATGGTAGATTTTACCCAATAATTTCTGGCGCCGCTCGGAGTCATAACCACTATCCTGTAGAGCCGCTTCTTCCTGAGGATGGGATCGCAGCAATATGCATCGGACTTGGCAGACAAGTCGCAACTGGTGGAAAGTGTCTCAGATACAGTCCGGGGCAACCTCGTAGAATTCACCAATTCCACAACAACCAATCCACATTGGATACCTCTCAGACAACTTTCTTCGCAATCCCAATTAATCAAGAGAGTGGTTCTGTTCATCCATCCGAAGAAGAAAACCTACTGATTCTGGGACTTGATGAAGCGGAACAGGATGGGTGTCTGTCTCTTGTTGGTTCGACATACGTCATCTCTGATGATCGGATTGTCGATTCTGTCAAAGTTGATGGCGGACCTAGAATTGTTACCTTCGCACCTATCCTAAAACATGGTAGATTTCCACTATCTGAGATTCTGCATCATGTTCTAACTTCTTGTGAGAATTACATTGGTTCCCCAGTTGAAATAGAGTTTGCAGTTTCAATTGATTCGGTTGGCTCGAAACGCTTCGCGATCCTCCAAGTGCGTCCTATGATGGACGAATCTGTCAACATCGATGTTGATTTGGATGAAGTCGATAGAGAAAAGGCAGTCAGCATCTGCAGTCAATCATTGGGTAATGGCGTCATCGAGAATATCAAAGATGTCGTCTACGTTCATCCAGAAAGGCTAGACAGGATGCACACGTCTGAATTGACTTCTGAGATTGAGGCGATTGATGCTTCGCTGAGGCGAGAGGACCGTCCTTACATCCTGATTGGGCCGGGAAGATGGGGCTCTTCTGATCCTTCATTGGGTATACCTGTCCAGTGGGAGCAAATTATGGGATCTAGGGCCATTATCGAAGTCCCCATGGCGGACATTCATGTCGAACCTTCTCAAGGGACGCATTTCTTCCAGAACATTATCACCTTCAATATTGGATACCTAACAATTGGTTCGGGAGACTTTCTCGATTGGGAATGGTTGGATTCGCACGAGTTTTCGACAGAGTCGGGGCCGCTTCGTCACATCAGTCTGAAGAATCCGCTGAAGGTGATTCTAGATAGTCGTGATTCCGAGGCTATAATCACGAAGTGATGGCCAATCTTCTTGGTCGTTCTATCGTCAGGTCGGGTTCCATGAGGGCGGATCAATCTGAGGAGTTCGGGATTTTTCTCGCTCACGATGAGCTCAGAGAGTCCCAGGGGGAGATGATTGTCGATGGTATTGCGGCCCTAGGTGCAGGCGGTTTCCTGCTCGCTTCTGCACCCACTGGAATAGGTAAGACTGCTGCTGCACTAGCCGCTGCACTAGATGCATCGAGAAAATCTCCCGAACCCAAGGTTGTGATGTTCCTGACAGGTAGACAATCCCAACACAAGATTGTCGTAGATACCGTCCGTAAAATCAATGAGAATCTAGATTCTGAAAACAGCAAGGTTAGGTTGGTTGATCTGATTGGACAACAAGGCATGTGTATCAATGAAATAAGGCACGAGCATAGGGCTCTATTCTCAAGGCTCTGTGCCGATAAGAGAGGTTCTAGGACTTGCAAGCCATGGCTTGCTGACTCGGATTTAATCCGGCCTAGAATTCTCCAAGACCCATTGCATGTGGACGAGTTGGTCTCAATGTGCGAAGGGCGTGATGAGGAATTGCCGCACGGCATCTGCCCTTGGAAGGCGGCTAGAGAATCTGCTTCATTCGCGGACATCGTAGTCTGCGACTACAATCACGTATTCGTCGAGGCGGTGCGCGATTCGTCCCTATCTGCGATGGGACTTGATTTAGAGAATATGATTTTGGTTGTGGATGAGGCACATAACCTGCCGGATCGGATTCGCAGAGGGTTTGAGCGAAGAATCACAATGAAAGTAGTCAGAGATGCTATTTTTGAGATTGAGGAACATACTGAGAGGACCCAGTCCGAAGGTGCGGACCTAGATGGAGAGGATTCCGATGCAAATGATTCCGAATTAGACCGATTAAGGAGAATGAAGGCTGCCATGAAGAGGCTGGGGGACGGATTGCCTCGCTGGTTTACAGAAATCGAAGATGGGCTTGCTGGTAGTATGGGCGAAGACCAGAGAGTTTCAATGACGGATTTTATCCAGCGGGTTTCTGGAATACTTGCCGAAGATGTAGAGAGGGCTATGGAGGCTGATGCATTAGTCAGGATGTTACAGAGCATTAGAGTCGACATCGATGAGACTGATGAGGATATGGAAGAAGAAACCGCATGCATGAGGCTGGCCATTTTGTTACAGACGTGCATGCAGAACCATGACAGTCCTGCATTTGCACTAGTGCACGACAAAATTGGTGGCGAAGAGCATCGACTCACAACTCATCTTCTCGACCCGGGAGTGGTCTCAGAAGATCTTCTTAGCATGTGCAGCGGAGCCATCATGATGTCAGGTACACTATTCCCTCCTGAGATGTACTACGATCTACTCAAGGTCCCTCAGGAAAGAGTTTCAATCATCAAAGAATATACCTCGCACTTCCTTTCTGAGAGGCGACCCGTGCTGATTGCCAAGGATGTCACTAGCAGATACTCTGACAGAGGAGAAGATAACACTGCTAGAATACGGGCGCATATCCATTCAGTACTCAAGCAGACACCTGGTCATGTGGCGATATTCGCTCCTAGCTATGCATTGTTGGAGCAGATACTGCTTGAGGATGAAGACTGGGTTGTCCGCAGTCGCAGAATGTTGCAAGAAAGGTCCGGCGCATCAAAGGAGGAGATGGACAGAACGGTGGAGACATTGCATCGACTGCGGCGTGAAGGAACTCCAGCCATTCTCGCTGGAGTCCTAGGTGGTAAACTAGCCGAAGGCGTGGATTATCCCGGCAACATCCTCGATGCTGTAATCTGCATAGGCCTCCCTCTGCCCCCTCCTAGTTCTAGACAGGATGCTTTGAGGAGTTACTACGAGGAGCGTTATGGCAAACAGAGAGCTTGGAGATATGCGGGTTCTCAGCCAGCGATAAACCGACTCCTTCAAGCCATGGGAAGGCCGATTAGAAAGGCTGCGGACCGAGCATTGGTAGTACTTCTAGAGAAGAGGTTACTACAGCGGAGTTACAAGTTCTGTCTTCCGAAGGGAATGCACATGGTAGAAAGTTTAGATTCCGGTCGCACCGAGCGTCACGCGGAGCGCTTCTTCAGAAACAATCCTGACCCAGCCAAGCACATTGAGTAAGCAATGGGTTCATCCGAGTCTCTTGCTTCGGAGTGCCTATGCAATGGTCGAGAATACGCGTTGAGATGCCTGGAACCAGTTCCAAGACCGATGCACGCCTAGAGATTGGCGAGTCTGGGCTAGATGGTACCGCTGAGCAGATGCATGAGGAATTCATAGGCTCGGTTCCTTACCTAGAAGAAGTCAGACAAGAGCACGAATCTGTCATTTCTGAACTCTCTAACTCAATTGAGGATTCCAAGATGTTTTCTAGAGAGTTACGGCCAGTTGGGGAGATTTTGTCTGAACTAGGAGGTAAGTTGAGTGGGCGGGAGATTTCCATCCCCCTTCCCAAGACTATACCAGATGAGTTGGTGGTTGAATCGATGAATCGGGAAGGTAAAGAGTTGGTCAGGCTAATCGCCCCGGAGAGATTTGGAGGCATCATCAAGAGTTTTTCCTTGGGCGATGGTGACTCGATAGTGGGCGCTAAGTGGATGGATGGCCAGTTAGTGCTAGAACTGAACTAGTTCTCATCAGCGATGTATGAGTCTCTTTCAGGGAACTCTTGCAACTCGTCTATCTCTTGGAGAACTGTCGAGAGAGCCATCTGGGCATTCTGGCGGTGAGGTTCGCCCAGAACGTGACTTGAATATCTCGCTTCCTCGAATATCCTATCTAGCGCGACTAGGGCCTGTTCGCTGATTGGTAAGGCGTTTCGAATAGCGATCTCAAACTCTCTAACAGTCTCGAAGTCTCTTCTGAGGAAGCCTCTGCTCATCAGTATCTGACATAGACTCTCATAGCAGTTGAAGATAGCTTCCCTGACCTCATCTCCGGCAGCCAGTAATTCTGCCGTGTAACTAAACACGCCTGCCAGTTGGTCAATTGTGGCCTGTCTACGACGACGAATTAACACAGCAGCGCCAGCGGCAAGAAGAATCGCAATCAAGACTAGTCCCAACATTGTGGTGAACCCAAAGGCCTGAGTTGACTGCTTTTCATAGGTGACATCTATGCCTCCGTGGAAATTGGCCAGCCATGTCTTGTTAATTGGGTCAACATATTCAGAGTCTGTAGCGAAGCAAACGGTTAGATCGCCCCAGAAAGTCTGGTTGTGGAAGGATGGTAAACCGGTGAAAGACTCAAACTCATAGGTAAACAATCCGTTTTGATCTGTAAGGCCGACTACTGAGAAATGGGTTGAGGGGCCTTTCTGATTGCAAGTTCCATTCACTAGGTAAGCTGACAATGGGAAGTTGTTGACTGGTTGACCAGTATCCAATGCCGTCACATTGACTGCACCAGAAATAAATCGTTGCCCTTGAGAGATGTGCTGTGATTCTGGAGCGAATCTGTATACAACGGAAATCAGTATATCTACTTCTAAATCCAATGATTCCCCATTCAGGTATCTTGGGCCATCTGGTTCGACTAATATGGTCAGAGTCAATGGACCTCTAGGCATTACTTGTATTGCGTTGGTTACTAATCCGAAGTGCTCAGTAGCATCATCAGACCAAGGATCTCCAGACAACGGCAGCAGGCTGTCTTCCCACTTCAGTGAGATTGTCATATTACTCATTACATTCGAATCCCCGCCTATCTCCAATATTCTACCTTGAATCTTGATTGGAGCAGTAGGGTCTCCTCTGATGATGTACAGGTTATTGGGGAAGATTTCGATTTCTATGTCTGCTCTAGTGTAAACTGTCAAGTTGTACTCAGTCGACAGATAGTAAGTCTCTCCGGCGAAATCGAATCCCACAGAATGCGGGCCTCGTTCAATATCGTAACCGAGATAATGGGAATAACTGAATGTACCATCGATTGAAGTTGTAATGGTGGCAATATATTCGCCATCCAAAGTAATCACAATATCCCTGTCTTCAAGGCCCGGTCGGTCAGTAGAATCTGCATCAAACAGTCTTCCAGTGAAATTCCAGTTTCCTCCTCTGGTTATGACTGCATCATCGACTTGCAGAGTCATACCTGAATGATAAGCGATAATCAGATTTGTTTCAGATATTCCAAGCCTGTGATAACCCTGTTCTGGAGCTCTGACTGTCAGAGTGTGGTTGCCCACTTCTAAGAAGTCCGAAACGGTCCAAAGATAGGACCATTGTCCATTTTCGTCTGAACTTGTAATTCCAATCAATACTCCGTCAACAAATATCTGTAACGAATGGTTGGCCAACCAACCGCCCGGTAGATTGTCCTTAACCTTGCCACTAATCAGTAGAGTGTCTGCGACAGCAACTGCAGCAGGTTGATCAATTGTAATTGAAACTGGACCATATACGGTAAAGATTGTAGAAGAGTTCGAGCCGATTATGAATTCCTCACCCTGATAAGAAATCAGAACTATTCGAGGACCTAGTTCCATGTCCGGAGGCACGGGGATGTATAGGCTGAATGTGCCATTCTCATCAACAGAAAGAGCCGTTAGATACTGCCCATTCATCGAGACCTCTAGGGTCCTGTCAGGAAGTACTCTTCCTGATCCATCAGTAAGCATCCCTTCAATCAACAATAGCTCATTTCTGTCAATTTCGCCCGGAGGAGTCGTTAGTACAACTTGCGAAGTCTGTGTCACATTGAAAACGCCAGTGTAGGTTGATGGCAAGTAATACTCTGGATTCAATGAATCTCCTTGTCCCATCGGGTCCACCCAAGTGAATCCACCTAGGAACCTGACTGTCATTGAATGAGGGCCATAGTCAGAATC
>CEUZ01179291.1_pt1 | contig 15497 bp, 14 predicted proteins | sample 361511 | NCBI WGS metagenome assembly CEUZ01 (sample SAMEA2622822, study PRJEB7988) | marine metagenome | biome: marine biome (ENVO:00000447); feature: surface water layer (ENVO:00002042); material: "saline water (ENVO:00002010), including plankton (ENVO:xxxxxxxx)" | depth 5 m
ATAAAACCTTTCTTAAAATTAGCTTAGAATAATTTTTTTATAGTTTCCTCAAAAGGAGGTTTTGCAATACCTTTTTCTGTAATTATTCCAGAAATTAATTCTGGCGGAGTCATGTCAAATGCAGGATTTATGACATTGATATCATCAGGAGCAGTTTTTTTATCACCTATACCGGTAACTTCAGATGACTTTCTTTGTTCAATAACTACGTCTTCGGGATTACTTTTCATGTCAAATGTAGAAAGAGGTGCTGCAACATAAAATGGAATATTATGTTGTTTTGCCATTGTAGCAACTTGATAAGTTCCAATCTTATTGTATACATGTCCAGTTCTAAGAATTCTATCAGCACCAACAACTATTTTGTTCACTAGATTATTTGCCATTGTGTATCCCACTGCAGTATCTGGGATCAAACTTACATCTATTCCATCATGTTTTAGTTCAAATGCAGTTAATCTAGAACCTTGTTGAATAGGTCTTGTTTCTGTAGCAATAACTTTGATCTTTTTTCCACTATCTTTTGTTGCTCGTATAACTCCTAATGCAGTACCATAGCCAACAGTTGCCAAAGCACCAGCATTACAATGTGTCATTATAGTATCATTTTCATCAAATAATTCTGAACCATTTTTACCCATAGACATGTTAATTTGAATGTCTTCTTCTGCCATTTTTTTAGCAGTTTTAACAACATTTTTTCTAATTTCTTCAACAGTGTTTGCAGCATTTGCAACTTGCATAATTTTTTCTAAACCCCATCCAAGATTTACTGCAGTGGGACGTGTTTCAAATAAAATTTGTTTTGCATTTTCTAAAAAAGTAATTAATTCAGTTTTTTCGGTGGCATTACTTTGTAAAGATGCGAGAGCCAGACCAAATGCGCCTGAAACTCCAATAGCAGGAGCACCCCTAACAACCAAAGTCCGTATAGCATCAGCAACTTGATTAAAATCAGTAAAAGTGACATATTCAAGAATATTTGGCAATTTGGTTTGATCAATCATAATAACAGAATTATCTTTCCATTCTACAGTTTTGAGACTCATACAAAAAAACATGGAAGGCGTATATTATTTCTTTTTCTAGGTAGATTTTGTAGTTAAGTATTTTACAATACAAAGATCTCTAATTTTAACATGGAAATAAAAGACATTGAAAAGATTGACACAAAAAGTATGTACAAGATTTATGATGATTGGCCAAATATTGCAAGAGAATCATATAATGAAAAATATGATAAGATAAATGTAAAAGATATTGACCATATTGTTTTCGCTGGTATGGGAGGTTCAGGTTCAATAGGAGATACAATTAGTGCCATATTATCAAAAAAAAATATTCATGTTAGTAATGTAAAAGGATACTTGTTACCAAAAACAGTTGATTCTAAAACATTAGTTATTGCAACAAGTATTTCAGGAAATACAGCAGAAGTAATGACAATTCTTAGAGATGTAAAGAAAACAAATGCACAAGTAGTGGGGTTTTCATCAGGGGGTTTCATGGAGGAATATTGCAAAAATAATAGAATGTTTTATCATAAAATCTCTATGATTCATTCTCCAAGAGCATCATTTACAAATTTCTTATATACAATTTTAAATATTTTAGAACCAGTTCTTCCAATACAAAAAAATGATATTGAAGAATCAATTACATCTCTTGATAAGATTAAAAAGAATATTTTTTCGGGAAATTTAAACATTGAAAATAAGGCATTGAGTTTAGCAGAGTTTGTAAGAGATATTGTATGCATTTACTCTCCTGCTGGATTAAGAGCAGCCGCAATTCGTTACAAGAATTGTTTACAAGAAAATGCAAAAACTCATGCAATGGTAGAAGATATTATTGAGTCATGCCATAATGGCATTGTAGCATGGGAAAAAGAATCGTTAGTAAAACCGATTTTAATTCAAGGAAAAGATGATCATGCCAAAACCATTGAAAGATTCAACATATTAAAAGAATATTTTGAAAATGAAAAAATTGATTACAGAATAATCAATTCCACAGAAGGGAATATTTTATCAAAAATAGTGGGCCTTACATATTTGTTTGATTATTCAACAATATACACATCAGTTTTAAACAAGATAGATCCTACGCCTGTAAATTCCATAGATTTTGTAAAAAACAAATTAAAAAACATAGAATAATTCATCAGTTAAATTTTATATCTAGATTCAGAAATAATTAATGAAAATGAAAATAACAGTAGGAATTCCAGCTTATAATGAAGAAAAAAATATTGCTGGAATAATTACTAAACTCAAGAAATATACAAATGATATAATAGTATGTGATGATGGTTCAGACGATTTAACAAAAGAAATTGCTGAAGGATTGGGAGCAACAGTAATTTCACATAAAACTAACAAGGGTTATGGAGCAGCGATTAATTCATTATTTCTCAAAGCTAAAGAGTTGAAAACTGAAGTTCTTGTAACATTTGACGCGGATGGTCAACACAGAATAGAAGATATTCCAACAGTAACTGAACCAATCAAGAATAATGAAGCAGAACTAGTAATTGGTTCAAGATTTCTAGATACAAAATCAGAAGATATGCCAAATTATAGAAAAGTTGGAATAAAAATTATTACCAAAGTAACCAATTTATCAATAAAAAAAGATCTAACGGATTCACAAAGTGGCTTTAGAGCATATGGTATGAAAGCACTACAAGAAATAATACCTGCAGACGAAGGGATGGGAGTTTCAACTGAGATTTTAATTAAAGCAAATAATATTGGGTTAAAGATTGCAGAAGTTCCAATAAAAGTAAGTTATTCAGGTAATACATCCACTCATGACCCAGTTTCACATGGTACATCAGTTATTCTGAGTACAATCAAATTTACATCGATTCATAATCCATTAAAATTTTATGGAATTCCAGGAATTATCTTTTTAATTATTGGTTTAGGATTTGTAGGATGGACAGTCCAAATTTATTCTGAGAGTCAGCAGATTATCACAAATGTATCATTAATTGGAATTGGATCTATAGTTTTAGGAACAGTTCTTTTGATGACTGGCGTAATATTATTTTCCATTGTTACAGTAGTGAATGGGAAAAAATAAGTTAATTTTTTACTAGTATTTTCCACCAAACACTTTTAGTTTCATCAGAATTTACATGAGAATCATCTTCAAAAGATATTATTGTAAAATAATTTTTAAGAATATTTTCTAATTCAGATTTACTGAAAAAAAATCTTGTAATTCCGTTATACTCAAAAGAATTTTCAGATATTTTATTTCCAAAATTAAAATATTTATCGCCTGATTTTTTTGTGGAGAATAAAAAGAAAGAATCTGGTTTCATGGTTTTCTTAATATTTGAAAAGATTTGTGATAACTGATTAAGATCAAAGAATTGTAGTGCTAAATTTGAATAGACTAATCCAAATTTGGAATTGTTGAAGGTGAAAGCGTTTAGAGTGTCATGTAGATATAATTCTAAATTTTTAATATTTTGTTCATTTTTTATTTTTTTTACAAAATTTATGGCATTCTCAGAGATATCAGTAGCAATCACATTATGACCAAAATTCGCAAAAAATAATGAATCTCTTCCTTGCCCACAGCCCAATTCAAGTATATTTGTAATAGAATTATTTTCGATTAATTCACGAGCTTCTAATGCAAGAATTGTAGGTCCAGTTCCAAAATAATTTTGTTTCGAATAGATATTGTTCCAATAACCTAGTTTTTTTAATTCAGATTCAATTTCAGAATTATTGTCAGAGTCCATAAGTTTCAAAAATTTTTAGAGTTATTGTGTTTTTTGATTTAATACTTCATCCATTAAATTGCTCATTTCAAGAGATTTTTTGGTATTTTGCGAAAAAAGATTTGAATTTTCATCAGGATCATTTACAAGATCATACAGTTCTTCAGTAGAATCATGTATGTTTCGAATGTATTTCCATTCATCAGTTCTAATAGAATAAACATTAGGTTCTTTTGGAGGTTTTCCAGAATCAAGAGGGTTTCCAGATTGAGAGAACGCAATTCTAGATTCATTATGACCATTGATAAGAGGAACTAAGCTTTTTCCATCCATACTTTCAAAATTTTTATCAAATGGTATTGATAATATTTCCAAAATTGTTGGTAAGATATCTACAGAACGTACTTGATTCTTAAAAATTGTAGAATTTAATTTAGGATGACAAAACAATGCAGTTGAAATTAATGTTGTATCATAACAAAAAACACCATATGCACGTTCACCAATTTTTTCTCCAGTGCTAATACCATGATCCGATATAACAACCAATAATGTATCTTGTTCAAGTCCCAAGTTTTGTAGATGTTTATAGATTTCTCCAAGATATTTGTCTCCATCATTAAATAATTTATCATAATACTCAGAATTTTTTTTCTTATTAGAAAAATATTCAGTACTAAAGTTATCATATGGTTTAAGAACTTTTTCCATTATACCAGTGTGAATATTACTATAATGTAGATAAAGAAAGAAATTTTTTCCTAATTTTTTTTCATTAGACATTTTTTCTAATAACATCTTATGACGTTCAGTAAGATTATCATGTAGTTCATCATGAATTTTTAATTCATCAAATCCATCAGGAGGTAGAATTAGTTTATTTATAGAATCACCGTAAGTAACATAATTCTGATCATGCATATATCGAGGAAGTGTTTTGAAAAGATTTTTTTTAAAATTTGGACTAGACCAATAACTATTTACGCCATTTTTGAATCCATAGACACCAGAGAAAACAGCATGCATTGCAGCAATTGTAAAAGGTGCATTAGTAATTACTTTAGGAAAAAAAGAGTTGGATTCAATTAGTTTTTTAAAGTTTTTACCATTAATGATTCGATCCTGTCTAGCACCATCAATTGTAATGAATACAAGATTCATGAAATAATGGTAGTTTTATCATATATGGGTTATACTATAGAGAGTTCAATACAGATTTAGACATAACCCATCTTTCGTAATTCATTTTCTATTTCATCAGATGATAGATTATTTTCATCATTGATGTTTTTTGATGGTTTCTCTAATAATTTTTGAAGAATATCTTCCATTATAGAAACCTGTTTGGAATTATTAGATGCACAATTATTGTTTTCATTAGGATCAGTATTTAGATCATAGAGATGGATTCTGTTATTTTTAGAGTCCTTATCACGGAAATATTTGAAACTAGATGTCCTAATACCTATCACGTCATTAGATTTCAGATCAATGAGAGGATTACTTTCAATGTATGCAGGAAATTCATTATAAACTGTTTCAGATTTTAAAGGAAAGAGATTATTTCCATCACAAGTAGAATAATCAAAATCAATGTCGAGTAAATATAAAAGAGAAGGCAATAAATCTACTAGAGAAACTTGTTTGGAGAAGATTTTATCTTTAGGGATATTTTTTCCTGCAAAAAATAATGGTACATGAATACTATCATCAAATAAGAAATGTTCGGTGGAGAAATGACCAGATAGTAAATTTCGTTTTTCATGATTTTTTAAATTAAATTTAGATAAGGTTTTTAATTTTTGTGACCTTTTTTTATTTTCTAAGGAAAAGAAGAGTTTATCTTTCAATGGTTTTAGAAGTCGAGGAGTTTGCTTAGTAAATTTTTTTGTAACAAGATCTTTTTCTCCATCATCTTCAAAATCAATTACTTCTGAGTTTACTTTTATTTTTTTGATATAACTTCCATGATCTGCCGTTATAATTAAAATAGTATTTTCCAAATTAATTTTTTTAGTTAATTTTTTAATCCAGAAATCAATTGATGATACTATTTTTTCATATTTAGAAAATCCATAATCATCTTTGTCAAAATTTTTTGGTACAATCAATGGAGAATGTAAATCCATTAGATGTATACTGAAAAACCACGGTTTATCTTTAGGAAGAGATGAAAAGTTAGATAGTATTTTTTCTCCCAATCCAGTATCTAGTCTTTCAGTAAAATCGTAGAGATAGTTTTCGTTTTCAAATTTTGGAAATAAGCCTATAATTTCAGAGAAGGTTGGAAAAAATCCGAAAAAAGAATAATTAGATTTTCGTAGATAATGAAACAGTGTTGTTGTATCTTGATCTAATTTGTTAAACCGTGATGAACGAATTCCAGTTCTGAACGGGTAATTTCCTGTAAATATACTAGACCAGGACAAAAGTGTTGCATCTGCAGTTGAAAATGCATTAGAAAAATAGGTTCCTTCTTTTAGAAGATGATTAAGATTAGATGTGTTAGAAGAATTTGCTATTTCCGTGAATTTATCAGACCTAAAGGAATCAATTACGAGTAGCACAATATTTGATTTCATAAATTATGAGACTTTTTTTAGATATAAAACTATAAACTTTTAGAATGATTGATTCTAAAAGATTAGTAGATTATTATTAGATTTTATTTTTTTTAAACCAATTAATTTTTTGAATATGTGCATTAGCTAAAGTGTTCAATACTTCAGAATTTGAATCTAAAAATGATTTCATTTTGGATTCAGATATTTCCACATCTACAAGATTTCCATTATAGAAAAATTCTTGTTTAATTTTTGTTAGAAAATTAGCATAATCAAAAGTTGTAGTATTTTTTTCCAATAACGTTACAAACCTATCGAGTTCATCAGATGTTATATTTTTTAGTAGTGACTTTTCAATGACTTCTGGAATTTGGTTCATGTCAGTAACAGTTTCAACAGAATCCAGTAAAGAATAATTTAAATCAGCTAGGGTAATGATGGGTTTTCCATAAAATAATCCTTCAAAACCAGCAGAACCAGCTATAGTAATAATTAACGAACATTTTTCATATAATTCTTCTTTACTTACAGAAGGATGTAATAAGACAACATTTGGGATTTTCATTATTTCATTATATTCATTTGAACTTCTCCAACCACGTGCATATTGAAGCGGGTGTTCTTTCACAAATAATTTGAAGTTAATCGGTAATGATTTTGCTATATTTCGTATAACTTCTATTTGGTTAACAAAATATGGAGCAGTTATGAGCAAACTTCGTTCCATTTCAAGATGTAATGGAAAATAAACAAATGGGGCATCATAAGAGGGAGAATGTACTAGATTTTTTTCAATAAAGGAACGACGATATTTTGTTTTAAGAATATCTTTAAGATAAAAAAAGAATACTTTTGATTTTGTTCTACCATAGTACGGATAATTAGTTTCAGTGTTATCAGAATTAGATTTTAGAAAATAATCTATTGATGCAGAAAATTGATCTTGAATTTTATTACTAGGTGCAATTGTATTGTTTTCAAGTTGTTTTGCTAAATCAGATGATTTCATATAGGTTTGAAGTTCATCAAAAGTTCGATTTTTTGTTTCGATGTTTTCAAGATTTTCAACTATATCCAATTTCTCATGTTCTTGAGTTATTATACAATTTTGGCTTAAGAGACCATAATTTATCGCTTGAACCTTCGTATCAGAATTAATGCACATTTTGTGAAATAACTCTTGATGATGAAAACTAGCTAATTTGGTAAAGAGATAATCAGGTTTTATTTCATCCAGGATTTTTTCAAAGAATCTACATTCTTGTTCTAAAATTTTTAATATTTTATCTCTTGAAAATTGATAAAAACTTGGATAAAGAAAGATTCTTTCATTTTGCGCTAGTTTCCACAGATTAATTTTATATTTTTTTTCAAATTTTCTTAAATAATCAATATCTGGGGTCATTGCATTTTTTTCAATTTGATCATGAAAAAACCAGAATTTTTTAAAATCTACCAAGCTTTGATTTTCAAAAAAGACTTTAGGTTTTTTTGTGATATCTATAATTGCGTACATATCACAATCTATTTTTTCTTGTAATGAATATGCTAAAGAAAAAGTTGTGTAATCCACACCCAACCAAAACATGATTTTATCTTTCATATCTCTACATTTTTGGTTGGAATTTAAATATCATGGATCTATTCTTTGTAATTCATTTTTCACTTAATTTTTATCGTTGAATAAAAACTAGAATAATCCTTTTGCTGCCTCTGCAATATCATCTTCAATTTTTGCATTTGCGTCCGACCAATAGGTTTTGATAAATTCAGATCTCAAATCTTCGCGTAATTCAATATTAGTCTCTGCTTCTTTAATTTCTGGCCAACGATTTTTTGGGAATTTGATATACATTGCAAAAACATCTCTGAGACGTGTAATGTCTTTTTTATCCCATTGAGGCATGTTTAGCAAACTTTCACCAGAATTACTTACTGCACAAATGACATTAGGATCAAGATACCCCTTTTTTACACACAGATCATGAAGTTCAGTTCCATGAAATGGGACAAGAATTGAACAGCTGGTATTATCAGAATTGAATTGACGATTTAATTCAATTGTATCAAATGCTAGTTCACGCGTTTCATCTGGGAATCCAATAATATTATTTACACTGAATGTAATTCCTAGTTTTTCTACTATCTTTATTTTCCTAATTGCACTATCATTAGTATATTCTCTTTTAACTACCTCGGCTCTAAATTTTGCATTTCCATGTTCTAAACCAAATGTGACTCTATCTAAGCCAACTTCTTTTAATTGCTCAAATTTTCTCTGATCAATAGTTTCTATACGTGTTTGACACCAAAAAGGAAGTTTGATTTTAGAATACATTTCTATGAATTGGTCAAATTCGTTTTGATCCCAAGCAAGAAAGGTATCTGCCCAAAAGTAGATGTATTCAACATTATACTTTTTAATGTGATTCTCAATTTCTGTTTTTACTAAATTCATATCTTTTTTACGAAAAAATGATAATCCTTTTTTGAAATCACCATCACCATACAATCTATTTTGTCCAGGTGAATTACAAAATGAACAAGTGAACGGACAACCACGATGAGTTTCAACTGGAAGTAGTCGTCTAATCCTACCTCCCATAGGTCTGTAAAATCTTTCTTCTCCAAATAATTCAATATCAGTGATTGCAGGTATTTCATCAATAGATACAGGTCTAGATATACTATTTTTTAGAATAGACCCATCTTTTTGTCTAATCCAAAGATTCGTAAGATTTGAAGGAGTGTCTTTATTTGATATAGTATTAGCTAAATCAATCATTGCATTTTCTCCTTCACCAACACATATCATATCGACATTTGGATATGTCATTACTAAATCAGGTGCAAATGTAGGAAAAACACCTCCAAACAAATTTTTAATTCCTAGATCCCTAGTTTCATCAATTATTTTCATTCCACGTAAAAATGTGGTTTCAGTACATGAGACCGCTATAATATCAGGTTTAAAGTCCAAAACAGCTTTTCTAAAATCATCTACTGCAGATTTAGTTGTTTTTTTGAAATGTAGATCATCATCGTCAATATCTAAAACAGGTCTATTGGTAAGAGCTTTTGAAGTAATTGCATCCGAGTCTTCAATTGTAATTTCATCATCAAATTTGTAAAATGTTGTATCAAAAAGTGATGTTATGTGACCTTCATTTTTTAGGATTTGAGATAATCCTGCAATAGAGGGAGGAATGGTACTCATTCCGCGTTCATTAGGATATAGAAACAAGACTCTGCAAGGGGAAGAATTAGGTTTCCGTATGACTTTAGAGGTCAAAAATGGGTTTTGTTGTTGATCAGATAGTAATTCAGTAGATTTCTCATTTGATAGTTGAATTAGCGTTTCAGACATTTAATTACCTTCTATTTAGAGATCCCGATATCAATCTTATAATCATTAGTATTTATTATTTAGTTTAGAATGGGTCAGTTTGTAATTTTATGTATTCTAGATCATGTTCTACCATAGATTTTACCAAATCCTCAAATTTCATTTTTGGTTTCCAATCCAATACACGTTGAGCTTTAGTTGGATCACCAATTAGTTCATCAATATCTGATGGACGTAGAAGTTGTTTATCTAAAGTGACAATATCTTTCCAATCACCTAAATCAGCATACTGTGTTGCAAGAGTAAGAAATTCTTCTACGGAGTGAGATTCACCTGTTGCAATAACATAATCATCAGGTTGCTTTTGCTGTAACATCAACCACATTGCTTCAACATAATCACCAGCAAACCCCCAATCTCGTCGTGCATAGATATTTCCTAGAGGAAATTTTTTTTGTATGTTATATTTTACGCGAGCTAAACGATAAGTAATTTGTCTGGTGACAAATTCTATTCCTCTTAATGGAGATTCATGATTAAACAATATTCCACAACATGCAAAAAGATCATATGCTTCTCGGTAATGATTCGTCATGTGATGCGCAAATATTTTTGCGGCTCCATACGGACTTCTAGGTTTTAAAATAGATTCTTCATTCTTTACCCCAGGAGAATTTCCAAACATTTCACTAGATGACGCGTGATAGAATTTTGCATGAGGAGAAATTTCATGAATAGCATTCAATACTCTTAATGTTCCCAATCCAGTAATATCTGATGTAAGTATAGGTTGTTGAAATGATGCGCCAACAAAGGATTGAGCTGCTAAATTATAGATTTCATCTGGTTCAGATTGTTTTATCGCAGAACGAATTGAAAGATCGTCTGCTAAATCACATTTAATTCTGGATATATCTTCAAAGATTTCAAGTTCCTCTATTCTCTCAAAACATTTATGGCTGGTTCTTCTAAAGGTTCCAAAAACATTATAACCTTTTTTTAATAAAAATTCTGCTAAATACGAACCATCCTGACCAGTGACACCAAAGATTAATGCATTTTTCATGATATAATTAATCCTGCTTCTTTAACCTTATCTAAAAATACTTCGAATCCTTTACCACCTTGTTCATGTCCTTTCCATACTTCAACGGCAAAGGTTTTTTCTTTGAATTCATTAAGAATAGGAATTACTTGATCAAAAGGTAAATCGCCATCTCCAAATTGAAGACCTTCACCATCATCTCCACCTGCGTCAGATAAATGAAAATGTTCTACATTATCTTTAATTTTTAATAGTTCATCAACTAAATTTAGATTATTTTTGTTACAGTAAAGATGTGCGTGACAAATATCATAACAAACGTTAAGACCAGTTTCATCACAGTAGTTTTTCATATCTTGAGCGCTCAAAAATACATTACTATGCCAACGACCTCCAAAAAACCAAGCATAGGGAGGCATATTTTCTAACAGAAAATTGACATTTTTCATATCTAGTTGTTTAATTGACTCTGCAACTAGTTCTTTCATTTTGTTTATTTCAGATTCGGAGGATGAGTTTAATGAATACCCACCTGGATGAACAATCATTGTGGGAGTTCCAGAAAATTGTTCATTCAGAGATAATGTTTTGTCAATAGCTTTTTGTATTAATTCTATAGATTTTTCTTTTGAATGAACTTGATTTGTTTCACCAAGACTAGCAATATCCAATAACTTTCTTTCAAAATATTCAAAACAGTGAACTATTAATTTTTGATCAAATTTTCCATCTAATTCTAAATTTAAATCACTATCTGAGAAATGAAATTCAAGTGCTTTTGGATTGAATTGTAACATATCAGACAAATCAGGTTTTCTTACTTTCATTCCAAGAATCATTTAAGATCGTCCTCCTGAATATAATCACCTTTTTTTATATCACGATTTGAATTTTTACCTATTAATTCATAGAAGTGTTGTGGAGATAATCCTCGTGCAGGAGTTCTAACTTCAATATTATTTTCAGAAAATAATTCTCCTTTCAAGATTGGTTTGGAACAGATTATACTTTTTCCTAATACTTCTCTCTGTAATACTTCACCTCTAGTCATTTTTTTATGGGGAGTGCCTTTTGCTTTTTCAGATTCACGAATGTCTTGAATTAATTTCTTAAATTCATCAGGTTCAAGTGAAGATGCTTGATCTATTCCTTCCATTTTTTTATCTAATGTGATATGACGTTCAACTATAACAGCACCCATATTTGTTGCAGTTAAAGATGGAAGTATGGAAGTTTCATGCCCACTGTAACCAATAGGAACATTAAATTTTTCTTGTAAAACAGGAATTAACGAGAGATTAAGTAGTTCTACAGGAGAAGGATATGTACTATTACAATGTAATAAGAAAAACTCAATTTGTTTTTCTTTAACGAAATTCACAGTTCTTTCAATTTCAGCCATTTCAGACATTCCTGTAGAAATTATAATTGGTTTTTTTAGATTTGAGATGTAAGAAAGCAATGGAAAATTAGTTAAATCTGCTGAAGATATTTTATAGGCAGGTACATCAAGTTCCTCTAGAAAATCTACGCTCGGAATATCCCAAGGCGTACACAAAAATGTAATATTTTTTTCTTTACAGTAATCTCTTATTTCTTCAAATTCTTGATCATTAAATTCAACTTCTTTTAAAACATCAATTAAGATCTCAGTACCTTGACTATCTAAAGTAGGGTCATCGAGAATATCTTTTTGATATATACTTTCAAGATTTCTTTTTTGAAATTTTACTGCATCTGCGCCTATATCTACTGCTACATCAATTAACTTTTTTGCAATTAAAATATCTCCGTTATGATTTATACCAATTTCTGCAATAATATAACATGGTTCACCAAAGCCTATGTTTCTTCCATTAATTTCAAATTTATTTTTCATACTATAATCCATACATGAAAAGAGAATTTCTCATATTTAATGGTAGTAATTTTCACGAGATACGACAATGATAGAATTAAGAATCAAATTCATTATTGATTTTTTTCTAAAAATTTTTTAAAATCAGTTTCATGATCTACGTCTATACTTGGATTAATTTTGTGGAAATAGGTATTTTCATTATACATATTTTTATTTAATTTGTTGATCATTCCAACTTGAAAAATACATACAAAATGACTTAATTCAAAGCACTCCGGATAATCCTGTCTTCGATGTAGGTCATGTTCAATGATTTGTTTACCACGATTATTATCTTGTTTTATGAAACATAAACAAGGATGGGATTTAGGTTCCATACAACACGTTAGTGTGGAGATATTATTTTCTTTGTAAATATCCAATATTTCTTCTATATCTGAAAATTTTCTTTCAGGTGATGTTAGATATAACATGATAATTGTATCAGAATAATCCAGAGAAAATTTATCTATCACATCTTCCATAACATCTCTAATGTTTGTACTATCTAGACATAATTTCTCATCACGTTCCAAAACATTTATCTCTGATTGAGATAACTTTTCAATTATTTTCTCATCATTGGTAGTCACAATGGTATTTTTATGTAATTTTAAGGGAATTTCATTAATGGTGTAATCTAATAATTTTCTATTTTTGAACGGAAAACCTTTTGAATCTCTTCTAGCAGGAATAACAAAATATGTTTTTCCTTTGTCAGACATGATTATGAAACTCTTGAATCTACTATTCAAATTTTTCTTATGAGTTGTAATAAAGACTAGAGAATAAGCGATAAGTTACATGAATGACTAAGTTTTTTGATTACCGCCAGTCCATCCAGATTCATCATTATATTCTTCCAATGTTATTTGAAGGGCCTTTCTTTCAAGATTATTAGTTATCATTCTAGTTCCATGTGCAGAAGTAGGACCATCGTGAAATATTGCCATAGTATTATCCAGATTATATGGTTCAAAGATTATTTTTGATTCATCTTCTTCAGATGCCATATATGTTCCACCAGCTTCACCTTCCTTCCAACCTTTTGAAAAGTAAAAGAAAAGTTGTATCGTGCTAGGACCAACATTATGAGTATGTGGCAATTGAAAACCTCCATTACGATATGCAATAAATTTGAAAGCCTTTATTTTGTTAACAGGGACTCCAGAAAAGTCTCTCCACATTTTGATAAATTCTTCAGATTCAGCATATACTTTAAGTTCATTCCATTCTTTACCAAACTTAGGATCCTCTCCAGGAATTACAGGCTCCATATGTTCATATTTTTCTTTTCCCCAGTCCATTACAAATTGAGATTTTGACATATCTGATGAGTCTTTAAACTCAGTTAATTTAGGATAAGTTTCAAAAAGTTTCTGATAAAATGAATTTTCAAATACATTTTCTACAAATCCAAATTTAAATGGAGATTGATTTTGGAATGTAGTAGAATGTTCAGATACATTTTCCCAATTAATTATAGTCATTTCTTCTCATGTTGAATTTGCAATGCTCTGCATCTTATAAAGAATACTCATCAAAAAAGTCTTATAAGATTTTTTTATGAGAGGTGATAGAAATTTGTACTTGAATTCTAGTTTAACGTCTATATTTACAATAATATGAGAGATAGAATTTTTTTCATCAATAGTAATATCAATAATTGAATTTTTTGCCGGTCCACTAAGTATTTGACTTTTAAGCACATTATTTGAATAAGCATAATGTTTTGTTTGTTGTTTGAAAGTTTTTGAAATAACAGTAGAGAAATGTAAAGTCTCTTCAGTGATAGTATAAGCATCAGTTTTTTCTATAATCTCTACAGATTTAATTTGATGAGGAAGGTATTTTGGAAATTGAACATAGTCAATTAGTAGTTTTAATAATTTCTCTTTCGGAGCAGGCAAATCCATTGAAAATGTTATGACGGACAATATTGACTAATGATAATAATTTTGTATTTAAATTAAGCGTATAATTTTGAACCAAAAAAATAATCAGAGGATTACACATATGAGTGAAATTTTATAGAACAACAAGTGATAATTTGAACTTTAGAAATGCTATTTTTATGACTTTTAGTAGGTAACTATTTACAAATGAAAAAGTTGCTATATTTGAGATAAGTGATTTGTTGAACAGTATTAAGAAAATAGTATTTTGTTTGATATTTTCCTTTTCAATTGCATTAACAATATTTTTTACAACAATGTCGAGTTTACCAGATTATGTGTATGAAGAACACGAAAAATTTTATTTGCAAGAGTTACCTGAGGAAAAGATCTTTATCTTTGGTTCAAGTCAAACTTTTGCGATTAATCCAACTATAGTATCAGATATTTTAAGTGCGGAAGGTCATAATCATACAGTTTTTCACTTAGGTCAAGGTTCATTTGATGCTGAAGAGAGATTAAGGACTGCAAATTTGATTAGTTCTCAAAAACCAGAAATTGTAATTTATGGCGTAGCTTATCAGACATTTTATAGTCATGGCAGAAATATAATTGAAAAACCTATAGATTCACTTTTTGAATTTCCAACAGCTAGAGACTTCTTAGCAGTTTTTTCACTTCCGTTAAACTCTGGATTGATTGATAATCCAAAATTTGCAACAATCAATACAATAAATCATTTTCTCCAGACATGGGATGGAAAATATGATGAAGTATTACCACGCCCATATCCAAACACACCTTTTTTTCTAAAGGACGATAATGCAAAAATTCCTGCTGAACAAAAAGATCTTGAAGTGGGTGGGAAATTAGCAAGTTTCAGAGGAAATGAAATCTATCCTATGGAAAAAAATAGAACATATGCTGCGTTAAAAGAATTAATTCATGAACTTCATAGTAACGAAATTGAAGTAATAATTTTCACTGTTCCACATCACAAAAATTGGT
>CEUZ01100363.1_pt1 | contig 15495 bp, 14 predicted proteins | sample 361511 | NCBI WGS metagenome assembly CEUZ01 (sample SAMEA2622822, study PRJEB7988) | marine metagenome | biome: marine biome (ENVO:00000447); feature: surface water layer (ENVO:00002042); material: "saline water (ENVO:00002010), including plankton (ENVO:xxxxxxxx)" | depth 5 m
TTAATTAATTGGGCAAGAACAGGCTCTCTACATTGGATGACTTTTGGCTTGGCTTGTTGTGCGGTTGAAATGATGCAAACCTCAATGCCCAGATATGATCTTGAAAGATTTGGTGCCGCTCCTAGAGCCTCACCTAGACAATCTGATGTGATGATTGTTGCGGGTACCTTGACAAACAAAATGGCCGCTCCTTTACGAAAAGTTTATGATCAAATGCCAGAACCAAGATATGTCATATCTATGGGCAGTTGCGCGAATGGAGGAGGGTACTATCATTATTCATATTCAGTTGTTAGAGGCTGTGACAGAATAGTTCCGGTAGATATTTATGTGCCCGGATGTCCACCATCAGCCGAAGCATTACTTTATGGAATTCTTCAACTTCAAAAAAAAATAAGAAGAGAAGGAACTCAAAAGAGATAATTTTTTAATGAAACTGACAAATTTAAACAAACTATTAAATTCAGAATTGACAACAAAAATAATAAAAACGTTCATAGAGAACGATGAATTATTTATAAATGTTGAAATTGAAAATTTATACTCATCTCTTTTATTTCTTAAAACAGATGCAAAATGTAGATTCAGGCAGTTAATTGATATTGCTGCTGCAGATTACCCGGATGAAGAAAAAAGGTTTGAAATTTGTTATTTGCTTTTAAGTCATGAAAATAATCTAAGAATAAAAATATTAATAAATTTTAATGCAGAAGAAAAAATCCCATCAATATCAAAACTATATCCATCAGCTAATTGGATGGAAAGAGAAGTTTTTGATATGTACGGAATTAAATTTAAAAATCATCCGGATCTTAGAAGAATATTAACCGATTATGGTTTTGACGGATATCCATTAAGGAAAGATTTTCCTCTTACCGGTTTTAACGAGGTTAGATACAGCGAGAAAGAAAAAAAAGTTATATATGAGCAGGTAAAATTGGAACAAGATTACAGAACATTTGATTTTGAGAGTCCTTGGGAAGGTACAAAGTATATGAAAGAGGTAAAAATAAAAAATAAAAAAGATGGCTAAGCAAAAAAAAACTATGAGTTTGAATTTTGGACCCCAACATCCAGCTGCACATGGTGTTCTAAGATTGATATTGCAGTTAGATGGAGAAATTGTTGAGAAAGCAGACCCTCATATTGGTTTACTTCATAGAGGCACTGAAAAACTTATAGAATATAAAACATATGCTCAAGCCTTACCTTATTTTGATAGGCTGGATTATGTTGCTCCAATGAACCAAGAACATGCTTTTGCTTTGGCCACAGAAAAATTATTAAAAATTCAGATACCTATACGAGCACAATATCTAAGAGTCATTTTCTGTGAGATTGGTAGAATTTTGAGTCACTTATTAAATATTACGACACAAGCTCTTGATGTAGGCGCATTAACCCCGTCTCTATGGGGATTTGAAGAGAGAGAAACTTTAATGACTTTTTATGAAAGGGCGTCTGGTTCAAGATTGCATGCAAATTATTTTAGAACAGGCGGAGTCCATCAAGATGTTCCAAACAGCCTTCTGATTGACATAGGAAAATTTTGTGAAACTTTTCCAAAAATAATTGATGATCTAGAAAATTTACTTACTGATAATAGAATTTTTAAACAAAGAAATGTTCAAATAGGAGTTGTTACAAAAGATGAAGCTTTGGCCCACAGTTTTTCTGGCGTTATGATAAGAGGATCGGGTGTGCCTTGGGATTTAAGAAAATCTCAACCATATGAATGTTATAAGGATTTAGATTTTAAAATACCTGTAGGTAAAAACGGAGATTGTTATGATCGTTACTTATGCAGAGTTGAGGAAATGCGAGAAAGTGTAAAAATTATAAAACAATGTCTTAAGAAAATGCCAATTGGTCCAGTAAAAACAATTGATGGAAAAATATCACCTCCTAAAAGAGAAGAATTAAAAGAGTCTATGGAGGCATTAATTCATCATTTTAAACTTTTCACAGAAGGATATAGGGTTCCACAAGGAAAAGTTTATGTTTCTGTTGAAGCTCCAAAAGGTGAGTTTGGGGTGTACTTGATTTCTGATGGCAGTAACAAACCATACAGGTGTAAAATTAGAGCTCCTGGATTTTCCCATTTACAAGCCATGGATTACTTAGTGAAAGGACATATGTTGGCCGATGTTCCGGCAATTTTAGGTTCACTTGATATTGTTTTTGGTGAGGTTGACAGATGAGCTTAAAGAAAGTTTATGATAAACAACCAGAAAAATTTGAGTTTACAGAAGCAAATTTGAAATTTGCAAAACAAATATTAGAAAAATATCCGGAGAATCAAAAAAAAAGTGCGGTTATGCCATTACTCCAACTTGCACAAATTCAAAATAACAACTGGATTCCATTAGCCGCCTTAAAATATATAGGAAAATTTCTCTCTATGCCCTACATAAATGTTTACGAGGTAGCTACATTTTATTCAATGTATAATCTGGCACCGGTCGGAAAATATTTTGTTCAGATATGTACTACTAGCCCATGCGCATTAAGGGGAGCAAACAATATTACTAAAATTTGCCAAGAGAAAATTTCTAAAAATCCAAACGAATTATCAGAGAACGGTCTTTGTTCTTGGACGGAAGTTGAGTGTCTTGGTGCATGCGTTAATGCACCCATGATGCAGGTAAATAACGATTATTATGAAGACTTGGACGATTTAAATACTAAGAAAATTTTAGACTCTTTCATCAAAGACGAACCATTAAAACCTGGATCATATAGAAATAGAAAAAACTCAGCTCCAGAAAAAAGAATACTAAACGGATCAAAAGATGCTTAAAGAAGAAGATAGAATATTTAAAAATTTATATAATGAACTTGGTTGGAAACTAGAAGATTCATTAAAAAGAGATGATTGGTCAGACACCAAAAACCTTATTAGTAAGGGAAAAGAGTGGATTATTAATGAGATAAAAACATCTGAACTAAGAGGAAGAGGAGGGGCAGGTTTTCCAACTGGTTTAAAGTGGTCTTTTACACCTAAGAAAATTGGTTCAAGACCTCACTATTTGGTAATCAATGCCGATGAATCAGAACCGGGAACCTGTAAAGACAGAGATATATTGAGATTTGAACCGCAGAAACTAATTGAAGGTTGTCTTATAACATCTTACGCAGTAAACGCACACGTTTGCTACATCTATATTAGAGGAGAATATTACAACGAAGGTATCAGACTTCAGCAAGCAATAGACGAAGCATACAAAAAAAATTTTATTGGAAAAAATGCTTGTAATTCTGGATGGGATTTAGACATATATATTCATTTTGGCGCAGGTGCTTATATCTGCGGAGAAGAAACAGCTCTATTAGAAAGTTTAGAAGGAAACAAGGGACAACCAAGATTAAAACCACCATTTCCCGCTTTAGTAGGTCTGTATGGTTGTCCAACAATAGTAAACAATGTTGAAACAATTGCTGTGGTTCCAACAATTTTAAGAAAAGGTGGAAAATGGTTTGCATCAATAGGGCGTCCAAAAAATACCGGAACAAAAATATTCTGCATCTCTGGAAATGTTAATTCACCATGTAATGTGGAAGAGGAAATGGGAATACCTCTAAAAGATCTTATAGAAAAATATGCAGGTGGAGTAATTGGTGGATGGAAAAACTTACAAGCTGTTATACCAGGCGGGTCTTCTATGCCTCTTATCCCAAAGGACACTTGTGAGACATTGAAAATGGATTTTGATTCTTTAATAGCGGTTAAAAGTGGCCTAGGCACAGCAGGAGTGGTTGTTATCAACAAAGAACAGGACATTATTAAGTGTATGGCTAGAATTGCAAAATTTTATAAACACGAAAGCTGCGGTCAATGTACGCCTTGTAGAGAAGGTTCTGGTTGGATGTGGAGAATACTTGAAAGAGCTGTAAAGGGAGATGCGACCTATAAGGACATTGATCTGTTATCAGATGTTACCAAGCAAATCGAAGGACATACAATCTGTGCTTTTGGTGAAGGTTCAGCATGGCCAGTGCAAGGACTTCTAAGACATTTTAGAAAAGAAATTGACAAAAGATGTCATGCTGAACCATTAATAAAAAAGAAAAGAAAAATACCGTATTTGGTTGATCAACATATTTTAGAAAACAAAGATGCCTAAAATTATTATTAACGATAAAGAAATAGAATTTAAAGACGGGATGACTGTTTTACAGGCATGTGAGTTAGCTGGAGCTGAAATTCCAAGATTTTGTTATCATGAGAGACTGTCAATAGCTGGCAATTGCAGAATGTGTTTAGTTGAAATGGAAAAGTCAGCAAAGCCTATAGCATCATGTGCTATGCCAGCAACTGATGGAATGAAAATAAAAACCAATACAGAAATGGTTGAGAAAGCTAGAAAAGGCGTTATGGAATTTTTGCTCGTAAATCATCCATTGGATTGTCCAGTTTGTGATCAAGGTGGAGAATGTGATTTGCAAGATCAGTCGCTCTATTATGGTTTTGACAATTCAAGATTCAAAGAAAATAAAAGAGCGGTAAAAGATAAATATATGGGTCCTCTAATCAAAACTCAAATGACAAGGTGCATTCATTGTACTCGATGCATTAGATTCGCAACGGAAGTAGCTGGCGTTTCCGAACTGGGTGCTATTGGACGTGGTGAAGATATGACAATAACAACATACCTTGAAAAATCTATGGAGTCAGAACTATCTGGAAACGTAATAGATCTATGTCCAGTCGGAGCTTTAACTTCAAAACCATACGCATTTGAAGCAAGACCATGGGAATTAAAAAAAACAGAAAGCATAGATGTTATGGATGCTGTTGGTTCAAACATAAGAATAGATAGTTACGGTTGGGAGGTAAAAAGAATTTTACCAAGATTAAACAATATGATTAATGAGGAGTGGATTTCTGATAAAACACGCTATGTTTGTGATGGATTACTTAAACAAAGATTAGATAAACCATATATTAGAAAAAATGATAGATTAGTCGAATCAAATTGGGATGATGCAATAGATTTAATTTCTTCAAAAATAAGCTCAACAGACCCTAAGCGTATCGCTGGGCATGTCGGAGGAATGTCTAGCATGGAGACAATAAATTCTTTTAAAAAACTTTTAGTTTCATTAGGAACTGATAATTTTGAATTTAGAGAGAAGCCTTTTTATATAAACCCAGAACAAAAAATAAATTATTTATTTAATTCTTCTATTCAAGGTATTGAAAATTCTGACTTTTTGCTTTTGATAGGAACTAATCCTAGACACGAAGCAACAATGTTAAATGCTAGAATTAGAAAATCTTTTATTTCTAATAACTTACCCATATTCTCAATAGGAAATCCTGGAGATTTAACTTACCCCTACAAAATTGTTGGTAATACAACAGAGGATATTAAGAGGTTTGTTAATGGTGAAAGTGAAATAAGTAGCAAAATTAAGAAAGCAAAATATCCAATAGTTATAATTGGAGAGTCAGCATTGGAAACTAAATCGGGAAAATATATTTTAGAAAGTATAAAAAATTTTCTTTTTAAGAATAATTTTATGAATGACACATGGAATGCTTTTAATGTCTTGACACAAAATGCATCAACTGTTGGCGCAATAGACTTAAATTTTTTTAGTATTGAGGAAGAAAATAATTTTACTTTTTTTCAAAAGCTTGAAAAAAGAGAATTTGATCTATTGTACTTAGTTGGCTCAGACGATTTAAACATTAACAAGAATAATGAATTTATTATTTATCAAGGAAGCCACGGAGACCGAATGGCTCAAATTGCCGATGTAGTTCTTCCTAGTCCGGCCTATACCGAACAAAACGGTCTCTTCATAAATTTGGAGGGAAGATTACAAAAAGCTGTAAAAGCTACACATCCAATTGGTGTTTCTAGAGAAGACTGGAAAATTTTTAACTTATTAAACAGAAAAGTTAAGAATAAAGAACTTTTTAAAAACTACAAAGAATTGATAGAAGATACTTTGGAAAGGATTAAAAATTATAAAAGATTTGATTCTTTACCCGTTATCCAGACGAAAGATATTAAATTTAAAACAGGGGAATTATTAAATGAAAAAATCTTAATAAGAGAAATTGACTATTATTTTAGTAATGCGATTGCTAGAGCTTCTAAAACTATGAGTGATTGCAGATTGATAAAATCAAACAATCCTCAAAGTAGACTGACAGGTTAGCATGGAATATTTTATTATTTTATATGAAGAAGTTTACAAAATTTTATTTTTACTAATTCCAATCTTGGTATCAATAGCATTAATTGTTTGGTTTGACAGAAGGGTGTGGGGTTTTGTACAAAAAAGAAGAGGCCCAAACGTTGTTGGGCCATTTGGTCTTTTTCAAACTTTAGCTGATGCTCTAAAATATATTTTTAAAGAAATAATTATTCCAGCTAGTGCTAATAAAGTGATCTTTATTCTTGCACCAATCATAACAATGACATTGGCACTGTCGGCCTGGGCAGTAATTCCGTTAAGTGAAAAAATACTTATAGCCGATATTAATGTTGGCATATTGTATATTTTTGCAATTTCATCTTTGAGTGTTTATGGAATAATAATGGGGGGTTGGTCCTCTAACTCAAAGTACCCTTTTTTAGGATCCATTAGATCTGCAGCTCAAATGGTTTCGTATGAAGTCTCTATCGGAATAATAATTATAAATGTACTTTTATGTACCGGGTCTTTAAATTTAAAAGACATTGTTTTGGCTCAAAAAAATTTATGGTTTGTTGTTCCTTTATTTCCAATGTTTATTATTTTTTTTATATCTGCTTTGGCGGAGACTAATCGTCCACCTTTTGATTTGCCAGAAGCAGAAGCTGAATTGGTAGCAGGTTATCAAACAGAGTATTCAGGAATGATGTATGCAATGTTTTGGTTGGGAGAATATGCAAATATTTTATTAATGTGCGCTCTCGGGACAATACTTTTTTTGGGAGGCTGGTTGTCTCCTGTAGATATTTATCCATTCAATATTATTCCCGGACCAATATGGATGATATTTAAAATTTTATTATTATTTTTTATGTTTGCAATTATTAAGGCGATAGTACCTAGATATAGATATGATCAACTAATGAGATTAGGGTGGAAAGTATTTTTACCTTTTTCTTTAATCTACGTTGTTTTAACAGCAAGTTTTTTAATTTATTTTGATTTACTTCCAAACAAAGGGGTTCAATGAATTTAAATAGAATTTTTAAAATAATATTTCTGTCAGAGTTTATTAAAGCAACAATTATTGCTATCAAAGAAATTTTTAAGAGAAAAAAAACCATAAATTATCCCTTTGAAAAAGGAAAAATAAGCGCAAGATTTAGAGGAGAACATGCTCTCAGGAGGTATCCAAACGGAGAAGAAAGATGTATAGCCTGCAAATTATGTGAAGCTGTATGTCCCGCTCAAGCTATTACAATTGAGTCAGAAGAAAGATCTGACGGTAGCAGAAAAACAACTAGATATGATATCGATATGTTAAAATGTATTTATTGTGGGTTGTGTGAAGAATCGTGTCCAGTTGATGCAATAGTACAAGGCCCAAATTTTGAATTTGCTACGGAAACCAGGGAAGAACTTTATTATAACAAAGAAAAATTAATGGAGAACGGAGATAAGTGGGAATCAGTATTGGCGGAAAATATAAAAATTGATAAGCCATATAGATAGAAAATTTTAATGATAGCTCACGCAATATTTTTTTATTTTTTTTCCATCATTGCAATTTTTTCGGCAATCATGGTCGTTGTTTCAAGAAATACTGTACATGCTGTATTTTTTCTCATCTTAGATTTCATTTCAATCGCATGTCTTTTCATAATGATCGGAGCAGAATTTTTAGGAATGATGATGATTATCGTCTATGTTGGAGCAGTGGCTGTTTTATTTTTGTTTGTAGTGATGTTGATGAATGTTTCAGAACAAAAACTTTCTTGGTTTAGGGGCTCAAAAAAATCAAACCATATTCCTATAGGCCTTGTTGTAAGCACTTTGATTTTATTTGAATTAATCGTTGTAGTTGGCGGGTGGAAGTATAGGGACACTTTTGTAGAAACAAAATTTTTAAATTTTGATAGCAACTTTACCAACACTCATTTGATAGGAAGCGTCATGTATACGGAGTATATACATTTATTTCAAATTTCTGGAATTATTTTATTACTTTCTATGATAGGAGCTATAGTTTTAACTTATAGAAAACGTGAAGGTATCAAAAGACAAAGTTATTTCAAACAGATATCTAGAGAACGAGACGATTCTGTAAAGCTAGTTGATGTAGAGTTTGATAAAGGAGTTAAGATAGATGATTGAAGTAGGATTAGGACACTATCTTGCATTAGGTGCTGTAATTTTTTCTTTAGGAACTATTGGTATTTTTTTAAACCGAAAAAACGTCATAGTTATTTTAATGTCCATCGAACTTATACTTTTGGCTGTAAATATAAATTTAGTTTCGTTTTCTATTTATCTTCAAGATATTGTTGGTCAGATATTTACGATGCTGATTTTGACTGTGGCCGCAGCAGAGGCTGCTATCGGTTTGGCAATTATTGTGGCCTACTACAGAAATAAAGGATCAGTAAGAGTTGAAGAAATAAATCAAATGAAAGGTTAAATGGAATACGCTATTTTATTTTTACCATTATTAGGGGCGATTTTTGGATATTCAATAAAGCATTTTGGAGATTTATTTTCTGAGTTGATTACAACCCTTTTTGTTTCTGTGTCAGCAATTTTATCAATTATAGTTTTTTATAATGGGATAGTTTATGACAAATATCAAAATTATTTAATATTTGAATGGATCAGTTCAGGTAATTTTGTAGTTAATTGGTCTATAAATATAGATCCCTTAAGTTCTATAATGTTGGTTGTAGTTTCGTTAATCTCATCTTTGGTCCATATTTATTCAGTTGGGTATATGAGTCGTGATCCAAACAAACCTAGATTTATGTCCTATTTATCCCTTTTTACATTTGCAATGTTGGTATTGGTTGTTTCTGACAATTTTTTACAATTGTTTTTTGGATGGGAAGGTGTTGGTTTATGCTCATATCTTTTAATTGGTTTCTGGTACAAAAAAAATTCTGCAAATAATGCGGCAATTAAAGCCTTTATAGTAAATAGGGTTGGAGATTTCGGATTTGCCATAGGTATATTTTTAATATTTTTTTTCTTTGGAACATTGAATTATAATGAAGTTTTTGAACTGATTCCGGAGTTTTCTAATAATGAAATAAATTTTTTAGGATTTAATACAAATCTTATTACATTAATTTGTATTTTCTTGTTTATTGGAGCAATGGGCAAATCAGCTCAGTTCTTTTTACATACGTGGTTACCTGATGCAATGGAAGGGCCAACACCTGTATCAGCACTAATTCATGCGGCAACAATGGTTACAGCAGGAGTGTTTTTAGTAGTTAGATGTTCGCCCATTTTTGAATATTCTCAATTTGCTTTAAATTTTGTGGCTATAATTGGAATGATAACTGCATTTTTTGCCGCCTCGGTAGCAATAGTTCAAAATGATATAAAAAAAATCATTGCTTACTCTACTTGCAGTCAGTTGGGTTACATGTTTTTTGCAGCTGGAGTCGGGGCTTATCATGTGGCAATTTTTCATTTGTTTACTCATGCTTTCTTTAAAGCATTATTATTTTTGGGATCTGGTTCTGTAATACATTCTCTAAATAATGAGCAAGATATTAGAAATATGGGAGGTTTATGGAAGAGAATGCCCTACACTTGGATTGCAATGGTTGTAGGAACTCTGGCTTTAACGGGCTTTCCTTTTTTGTCAGGATATTATTCAAAGGATGCGATTATTGAATTTGCTTATTTGAGTGGAACTCAAGTCGGTTATTTTGCAACTGGAGTAGGAATATTTACTGCGTTTCTAACTGCAATGTATTCGTGGAGACTAATTTTCAAAACTTTTCATGGAAAATTTAATAATAAAAATATTTCTAAAGGAGAAGTGCATGACTCTAGCTTAATAATATTATTACCTTTGGCTATTTTGGTTTTAGGAGCGATATTTTCAGGGTTTTTGTTTAAAGATTTTTTAATAGGAAATAATTTTGAAGTTTTTTGGAAAAATTCAATTATTTTTTTAAAAGAAATAAGTCATTCACACGTGCCCATATGGCTTTTGTATATGACACCTGTCATCGTAACTTTGTCTATACCTCTATCTTATTATTTGTATATTCAAGATTCTAAAATATTAGAAAAAATTAAATCTAAAAATGAAATTCTTTATAAATTTTTATTAAACAAATGGTATTTTGATGAGATTTATGAAGTTATTTTTGTTAAGCCAGTTAAAAAAATTGGATTAATCTTTTGGAAATCTGGAGATGAAAATACGATTGATCGTTTTGGTCCCAATGGAATTTCAAAGATTATTAAAATTATTTCAAACAAAGCTATTAAATTACAAAGTGGCTATATTTATGATTATGCTTTTGTAATGTTGTTGGGTTTTTCCTTATTGTTAACTTTTTTTATCATTTATAAATGAACTTTCCTATACTGTCCTCAATAACTTTTTTACCATTAATTGGTGCCTTTTTTATTTTTTTATTCCGAGGGGAAAAAAATCAGGATAATAAAAATGTAATATATGTTTCCATATTTACAAGTTTTGTAAATTTTGCTCTGGCTTTATTCTTATGGTATTCATTTGACAACACGGTGCCAAATTTTCAATTTGTAGAAGAGGCAATCTGGATAAGCGGTTTTATTAAATTTAAATTTGGAGTGGATGGAATTTCAATTTTATTTATTGTTCTAACAGCTTTTATCGCTCCTATTTGCATTTTTTCTTGCATTAATAGTGTCAAAAACAGACTTAAAGAGTTTTTAATTGCAATCCTTGTTCTAGAAACTTTTATGATAGGAGTTTTTTGCTCGCTTGATTTGGTAATTTTTTATCTTTTTTTTGAGGCAGGTTTAATACCTATGTTTTTAATTATTGGTATTTGGGGTGGTTCCAGAAGAGTCTATTCAGCATTTAAATTTTTTCTGTATACCCTTTTGGGCTCAGTTCTTATGCTGGTAGCAATAATTGTAATATATTGGATTACAGGAACGACTGATGTAACAGAAATTTTTCAAATTAAAATACCAAGAGAATTCCAATACTTATTATGGTTGGCTTTTTTTAGTTCTTTTGCAGTAAAGTTACCAATGTGGCCAGTTCATACTTGGTTGCCAGATGCACATGTTGAAGCTCCAACCGCAGGATCTGTTATATTGGCCGCCATTTTACTTAAAATGGGAGGATATGGTTTTTTAAGATTTTCTTTAGGAATGTTTCCAATAGCCTCTGAATTTTTTGTTCCATTGATTTTTGTGTTAAGCATAATAGCGATAATTTACACATCTCTAGTTGCCCTAATGCAAGAAGACATGAAAAAACTTGTTGCTTACTCATCAGTGGCTCATATGGGCTTTGTTACTATGGGAATATTCACTTTTAACAAACAGGGAATAGAAGGGAGTATAGTGCAAATGTTAAGCCACGGTTTGATTTCGGCGGCTCTATTCTTATCTGTTGGAGTTCTTTATGATAGAACGCATTCAAGGCTAATCAAGTCTTATGGTGGGCTTGTTCATATTTTACCAAAATATTCATTTATTTTTATGATTTTTATTCTTGCAACCTTGGGGCTGCCAGGAACGAGTGGTTTTGTAGGTGAATTTTTAGTTTTAATTGGAGCATTTAAGTCTAATTTTTTAGTCGCCATACTGGCTAGTACAGGTGTTATATTGGCGGCCGCATATGGACTTTGGCTTTATAAAAGAATTATTTTTGGGAAATTAGAAAATAAAGATTTAAAATTAATTAAAGATATAAATCCAATAGAAACAGGAATTTTGTTTGTATTAGGAATTTTAATAGTTTTCTTTGGTTTTTATCCAGATCCTTTTTTTAGCACTATAGAGGTATCCGTTGATAATCTTATTAATAATTATAATTTAGAAATTAGTAGGAGCTTTTCTGAAAAGTAAACATATATGACATTTATACAATATTTAATTCCAGAAATTTTTTTATCGTTGTCAATTTTTTCTTTATTGATAATTGGGGTCTTTATTAAAAATAGTTTTAATATTATTTATAAACTATCAATTTTTACAATTTTGTTACTTTTTTTGCTAATTATAACAAACGAAACAGAATCTGTAAAAATGTTTAATCAAAGTTTAGTAGTAGACCAATTCTCAAAATTTCTAAAATTATTAATTTTGTCGTCATCTTTTTTTGTTTTAATGATGTCGAAAAAATATTTGATAGATATAAAAAATAATAAATTTGAATACCCAATAATAGTTTTGTTGTCAATTTTAGGCATGTTTTTTATGTTGGGTGCGAATGATTTAATTGTTTTTTATTTAGGGTTAGAATTGCAATCTTTGTCTTTGTACATTTTGGCTGCAATTGATAGAGACAATTTAAGATCTTCCGAAGCTGGAATGAAATATTTTATTTTAAGCGCTCTTTCATCTGGTCTTTTGTTATATGGATGTTCTTTATTATATGGATTTACAGGCTCAACTAATTTTGAAACCATATCTTCCAGTGTTGGTAATTTAAATATAGGAACCATCTTTGCTATGGTTTTTATACTTGTTGGTTTGGCATTTAAGGTCTCAGCAGTTCCTTTTCATATGTGGACACCAGATGTATATGAGGGGTCTCCGACATCAGTAACAAGTTTTTTTTCAGTGGTCCCTAAAATCGCAGGAGTAGCCGTTTTAATAAGGTTTATGTATCTTCCTTTTCAAGAAATTATTAATCAGTGGCAATACATTCTGGTTTTTATTTCTATAGCATCTATGATTTTAGGTGCAGTTGCCGCCATCGGGCAAAATAATATCAAAAGATTATTTGCATATAGTTCCATCGGACATATAGGATATGCTATTGCAGGTATAGCCACGGGCACCGAAAATGGTTTTAGAAGTGCTTTAGTTTACATAACAATCTATGCAGTTATGAACGTAGGAGCTTTTGCATTTATTTTTTTAATGAAAAGAAATGGAAAATATATTGAAGAAATTGATGAACTTTCTGGATCATCAAAGAATCATCCACTGATGTCTTTTTCATTGCTAATTATATTATTTTCTCTGGCAGGAATACCTCCGTTAGCTGGATTTTTTGCAAAATTTTATATTTTTATGTCCGTTGTTGAAAGCCAAATGTATGTTCTTGCTGTGATCGGATTGGTTGCTACGGTTGTTTCCGCATTTTATTATATAAGAATTATAAAAGTGATGTACTTTGATAGTGCAAGAAAACCTTTTGAAAATTATAAAGATTTTGGAGTTCATGGTTCATTGATACTCAGTTGTATCTTTTTAATTTCATTTTTCTTATACCCGTCTGTTTTAAATAAAATCGTTTCAAATATTAATATTTTTTAATGAAACTAAAATTAATTAAGTTTAACTGCGTAAAAAGCACTAACGATCAAGCAATCAAAATAATTAGATCAAAACAAAAAAGACAAGGTATTGTTGTTTCAAATCTTCAGACTAACGGTAAGGGAACGAGGGGAAAAAAATGGATTTCTAGAAAAGGCAATTTTTTTGCATCTATATTTTTTGAATTAAAAGAAACTTTACCAGATTTTAAGGAGTTTTCTTTAATTAACCCCATAATTGTCAGCAAAATACTGAATCAAAATTTAACCTCCAAAGTTAAAATTAAGTTGCCTAATGATTTACTGATAAAAAGTAGAAAGGTTTGTGGTATTCTTCAAGAATTGATTCAATTTGAAAAAAAATACTTTTTAATAATTGGCATTGGAATTAACACCAGATTTTGTCCTACGGAAAAAAACTTAAAAGCCACATCTTTAGCCAAACATTCTAATAAATTTGTTAATAATTCTAAAATTTTACAAAGTCTAAAAAAAAATTATGAAGCTATTTTTTATAATTACAAATTCAATAAAAAACTACTTAGGAAAATCTTATAATAGGTAAATATGTATTATATAATTGGCGATATTGGAAATACAAATATAAAAATTTGTAAGATAAATCATAAATTTAAAATAAAAAAAACATTCATATTTTCAAGCAAAAGCCCTTACTTAGAAAAAAATTTAAAAAAAAAATTAAACGATTTAATTACAAAAAATACTTGCGATAGGATTTTACTATCTAGCGTTGTACCCCACATATATAGGAAGGTTAAGAAGATTTTTGGAAAGAAAAACTATACTGTTTTTGAAGTAAAAAATCTTCCTTTAAACAAACTTATGAAATTTAAAGTTAAACAATACTCTCAATTAGGATCGGATAGAATTGCAAATGCAATTGGAGCTTATTATAAATTTAAAAGAAACTGTATTGTGATTGATTTTGGTACCGCAACTACTTTTGATATTGTAAAAAAACCTGGAATATATGATGGTGGTGTTATAGCGCCCGGAATAAAATTATCAGTTGAAAATCTTTTTTCATCTACAGCTTTGTTGCCAATGTTTAAGCTTAAAAAATATCCATCAAGTTATGGTAAAAATACAATAGAAGCTTTAAAGGCGGGTTTTTTTTGGGGATATCAGGGCTTGATTGACAACATAATCAAAAAAATTGGAAAAAAAAGTGACAGGAATTTTAAAATAATATTAACTGGTGGTTATTCAAATCTTTTTAAGAATAAAATATTTAGAAAAACAGAAATCGAAAGAGACATAACTATAGAAGGAATTATTAAAATTTATAAAAAGTTTTTAACATGAAAAAAGAACAATTAATTTTTTGTCCTTTAGGAGGCTCCGGAGAAATTGGAATGAATATGAATTTGTTTGCATACGGTGAAGAAACAAACCAAAAATGGATAGTCGTTGATACAGGAGTTACTTTTGCTGACGATTCTATACCGGGTATTGATTTAATATATCCGGATCCAGGATTCATTATTGACAAAAAAGATGATCTTCTTGGAATTGTCTTAACGCATGCCCACGAAGACCACATTGGTGCTATTTCACACATTTGGCCAGATCTAAAATGTAATATTTATGCCACTCCTTTTACAGCTGTTTTAATTAGGGAAAAGTTTAAGGAAAAAAAATTAGATATAACCAAAAATCTTAAAATTGTTAAGTTAAACGGCAATATTAAACTTGGCCCATTTGATATTGAATTTGTTACTCTTACTCACTCTATTCTAGAGCCAAATGGTTTAAAAATAAAAACTCCATCAGGAACAATACTACATACCGGAGATTGGAAGGTTGATCCTAATCCTTTAATTGGAGACAAAATAAACGAAGAAAAACTTAAAGAAATTGGAAATGAAAAAGTTTTGGCAATGATTTGTGATTCAACGAATGTTTTTAGCCCAGGTAGAGCAGGTTCAGAATCTGATGTTAGAGACAGCCTTTTAAAAATAATGTCTTTAAAATCTAAGCGAATAGTGGTGACTTCATTTGCATCAAATGTAGCAAGAATGGAAAGTGTTTTTTATTGTGCAGA